>Ga0075122_10001360_pt1 | contig 17466 bp, 14 predicted proteins | sample AntAceMetag02UKB_FD_69790 | JGI IMG/M metagenome (GOLD analysis project Ga0075122, IMG submission 69790) | Saline lake microbial communities from Ace Lake, Antarctica - Antarctic Ace Lake Metagenome 02UKB | ecosystem: Environmental > Aquatic > Non-marine Saline and Alkaline > Saline | place... | reverse complement strand
ATGATTTCTGTTTGCTTTTTCATTACGGTCAATTTTGGATCTGAATTCAATAAAATTGGCTCCAAAATGACCAACAAATAACATAGAATCGGTCTAACGCACAATGGGTTGGTGATTTAATAATGAAATATTATCAGTTTATTGGCTGGTCCCATTGTCGCGTAACAGGGACAAGATGTCCGACTCTAGAGAAAAATCCTGCTTTTTTTCATCTTGAGGCTTTCTTCTGTCAGGTTTTCCATCTGAAGCTTGATCGGCCAGATCTGCGATAAATCATTAATATGTAGCGCTTCTTCAGGACACTCAACCAGGCAGCGAAAACAGGTGATACATTTTACCCCATCTGCTTCACCTGTTTCTGAGTTGATAGCTCCGGCTGGACACAATTCCTCACAGGCGCCGCATAAACCGCATTCCTCTCCATTTCGTGTCGGCAATTGAGTAACAGCCATAAAGCGGACCTGTTCCAACTGATCCAACTCTTCATCACTGTAATCGGTCAAATCCACCCGTCCCAATCTACCGGAGCCGGTTCCATTCAATCGAGCATAAGTCCTAGCCGCATATTCCTCAGCAACACCAAAATCATCTTCATCCGGACGAGACAACATTGCTTTAAAACCACCCAGGTTAAATGTGTGCTTGCCTGGAAATTCGGCTGAAGAAACGACAACGAAATTGGCAGCCTCCAGTATTTCACGCGTAGAATCATGTACCGGATTCAGAGTAAAACCACCATAGGTGAAAAACATCGCGCATTTCATGCCCCTGCCATTCAAGGTCTGCAGCCAGTCCCGTACAACCCTCGGCGCCCGATGCGAGTGAACCGGGAAACCGAAAACACAACCCTGATATTGACTTAAATCAGGCTGTTGCTGCCGATCCTGATATGCGGTTATGTCAAGAATTTCCACAGTTGCGCCCAGTTCGACCAACTTCTTTTTAATCACGCCCGCTACTTTTCCGGTATTGCCGGTGGCCGAAAAATAAACAAGTAATATTTTCATGGTGTGTCCTCCTGTTTTATACTATTTGCGCCAATCTCTTTCTTCTCAAAACGATGCACTTTTTCATATTTTCCGAGATACTGAAAATAGCCGGTTTTGGTTACGGATTTAGGTGACCAGAAAGGGACCCCGGTCCAAATGCTCAACTGCCCTTTCGGCTCCAGTAATCGATGGCATTCTTCAGCAACCTTGGACATCGAAATGACAGGTGCCGGGACGACACCCAGCAATAAAATTTTGTCATAGGACTCCCCTGGCAATCCTGTGTTATGCGCGTCTGCCTGGGAAACGGTTACATTCTCCAGTCCATGGTCACTCACTTTTTCCCGGGTTATATCGATGGCGGCATCGATTAAATCGGTCGAATGAATATGACCATCCCTACCTGCTGCCTTTGAGGCGGCAACTGTGAAAAAACCTGAGCCACATCCAAGTTCCAAGACTCGATCTCCCTCCTGAACACCAGATCCCCGGATAACTTTTTCTGGATTGTTCACTCGATACCTCAGAGGGGTATCAAGGATTGAAAGCATAGAGCCAAAGCCTCTTTTCGCCAGTTTCGAATGGATGCTTAATCTGAATTCCTTCATTTGATTTTCCTTTTTTATAAAAGAACACTTGTTCTTTATTTATGCAAAAAAAACTACTTGAAAAATGGTGCTATACCAGCCAGATGATATCGAATGAAAAGATCGATATCATTGTGGAACCGCTCTTTATCCCTGAAATCTCTGGTGATGTTGAGTATTGCCTCCCAGAAATTCCTTGATAGGACCTCAACAACGAAATCACTTGTCATCTTATTTCTGTCAATATCATCAAGGATGTGGTTTTTGACACCTTTGATCAATTTTTCCTTGAAATCCTGATAACGAGTGCCCTCACTCTTGTCCATAATGATCACGAACTTAATTCGATCTTTCATAATCACATCAGAGATTACACTTGAAACCTCTTTGATACGGTCCAATTTAATCATGTTGGTTTGGTCATGTTCATGAGCAAAAAATTCTTTCATCTTGCTTAGAAATTGATAATAGAATTCCTGTGTGATCTCATTATATAGCGCCTCTTTGTTTTGGAAGTATTTGTAAAGATTACTGACGCTGACGTTTACTTCTGTCGCAATCTTCCGCATGGAGGTCGTTTGAAATCCCAATTCATAAAACATTTTTTCAGAAACCTGCAGAATTTTGTTTCTGATTTCTTCTTTGAGTACTTGCATTAATTAACACCCGTTCTTTTTACATTTAATATATATTTCTTATAAATTTAGTTTATTACATTGATATTTTGATCTCAATGTTTTATTAGATAACATATGTTCTTTTTTAAATGCTTTTGAAAGCTTTGTCAACACCAAAATTTCAAATCACTCTAAAAAGGTCTGACAAGGAACAGATTAACTCTAAAATGGGCTAACCCGTCCTGTCTAAAAATTATAATCATCGCAATGGAAGGTTTTCAGGATGTCCACTGGTGTTTTTGCCCTAAATTTCCATCCGTGGTTTTCAAGCGGCGCTTCGATAATAATATTTCAGTGTACCTCCCAAGCGTGACCTACAATTAATTCTGCCTATTCGATTTGTAGGTTTGAATTCATGAGACGGAAACAACAATCGATTTTCCTTTCCTTGATGATTTCTTTCTTCATGGTAATGGTTCATATACTCTTTCAAAGTCCGCAGTAAGCTTTCCTCACCAAAGAAAATCAACCCGGAAATACATTCGGATTTTACTGATAGAACCCATCTCTCACTATATGCATTCAACGTTGTTAATATTGATGATGTTCAAAGTATGCAAATTCAAAATATGTAACACGGATGAGAAAATGGTCAAGTTTCAATCGAAAAAGACTTCAAATCAACGATTTAGGAAAATAATAATATTTAGACCAGACGCGATTGGATTTGTTTCTGAAAAATCTTAATCCGCGTTTCTAATTGATAGATGCGATCACGGAGGAATACAATCTTGTAGGGTCAAAAAATTATTTCTCCCGGAAAGCTAAGAATGGAGCGGCTTAACAAGCCATTTTCATCCAAAATCCCACCTGCTTCCCTCAAGCAGCTGATCTATAATAGTATTTCAGCAATTCATTAAGCCGGTGAAGACACATGAGGCAGTGTTGAACAGGACCGATGGCTTTTTGACTGTTTTTCAGCTTTTAACTCACTGTTGGTGAGGGATTGGAAAAGAAATAGTTTTTTGACCCTACAGGATTAGGAGAGAAATAGTTTTTTAACCAAACAAGATTACCAAGTGCCTCAGGTTTTTTGGCTGAATACCATTCTTACCTGTCCATATCTTCAATGCTTGATAGATCCTCGAAAAAAGAATCAACTTCATCATCCCTATCATCATCAACATTATCGTTCATCATTCTGTCTAGATCGGTTAATATATCATAATCCTTGGAATCTAGATCGACTCCGTCCTGCAAAAGGGTTACTACTCGCTCTTTCCCTGTTCCCAAGTCTTTTGCCGAAACTCGTATGGCCCCGTTTGCGTCAATATCTAGAGTCACTTCAATTTGAGGGACGCCGCGAGGAGCAGGAGGAATTTCCGAAATTACGAACTTTCCGAGACAAATATTGTTTGCCGCCATTTCTCTTTCTCCCTGTAAAATAAAAATCGTTATCGATTTTTGATTATCTTCGGCAGTGGAGAAAATCTGGCTTCTGTTTAAAGGAATAGTTGTGTTCCGCTCAACTAATCTGGTCATAACACCACCTAGAGTCCTAATACCCAAAGAAAACGGAATTGAATCAAACGGTAGAATTTCTTTAACAGACCCCACCAGAATTCCGGATTGTATCGCTGCTCCCAGTGCCACCGCTTCAACTGAATTGATTTTGTAGTGAATATCTTTGCCAAAGAATTCTTTAATTGCATTCTTAACGGCCGGCATCCGAGTTTGTTGACCTACCAAAATAACCTCGCTGATATTGTTAATAGTAACATCAGCATCTCTCAGGGCTATTTTACATAATTCCGTTATTTCCTCGATTAAGTCTTTCGTTAGTACCACAAGCTTTTTTCTTTCCAATGTAAATGACAAGTTTTTGGTACTATTGGCTCCCGTTATGATATAAGGCAGATTGATCTCGGTTCGCATGACCAAAGAAAGCTCGCACTTTGCTTTTTCAGCACTTTCCTTTATACGTTGAAGAGCAGCGGTTTTTTGGCGAAGGTCAATCCCATGTTGGTCTCGAAATTTATCACAGATCCAGTCAGTGAGTCGTCGGTCAAAACTGTCTCCTCCAAAATTAGTTATCCCATTTTTCGATTTTAATTCGAAAACCCCATCTCCAATTTCAAGAATCGAAATATCAAGTGTAGCGCCGCCCAAGTGGCATACGACAATTAGTTTTTCAGATTTTCCCGTTCGATACATTGCCAAAGCGCTCGCCATCGGTCCCTCGATTGTTCGTACGACTTTCAATCCGGCCAACCAGCCAGCCTTTTCAATTGCTCGGCGTTGAAGAAAATTGAAGTTTATTGGAACGATGATCACCGCATCGGAAACCAGATCATCCAGGTATTGCTCCGCATCTTTTACCAGTTTTCGCAAAATGAAGGCCAAAATCTCCTCGGGTGTGTACCATTTTTTCCCCGAGAAAAACAGGATTCCTCCGTTTGAAGAAGCGCTTAATTTGTTAGGAGTGTTCATTAAATACTGTTGAACATCCGCTTCTTTAAAGGCCCTTCCAACATAACTTTTCACGGAGAAAAACGTATATCCAGGATTATTAATCGCCTGTTGCTTGGCTGCTTCCCCCACCAAAGACCGACCTGTTTTTTGATCAAAAGCCACCACTGAGGGAGTTGACCTCATATTTTCGGCATTGGGAATGATACAGGGAGTTCCCCCTTCTATCACTGCCATTATAGAATTTGTTGTTCCTAAATCGATTCCGATTATTCTACCCATAATCTTGTTCCCGTGGGGTAAAAAAAGTAAATTCGCCGCTATCCCTAGAATAGAAAGGATCTACAGGGGGATTTTATGCGATTTTCCTGTCCACTACTACATCTTAACCCTCTTCAAGTATTCTAATGATCTAATTATATTGGAGAATCCCTTTCTCAGAGAAGTCTACCAAACTCGAAAAATAAGCGCAACTGGCATGACGAACGGAATTATTGCCTATTTTTCGGCTGTAACTATTGTAAGCAAAGGATTTAGAGAGGAAATACTTTTTTTCACCCCACGACTATCCGCTCTATTCACAGGAATATCATTGTATAGGTTGTTGATGGGTTCAAATGCCTACTGCCAATCATCAACCTACTGTTAATAGATGTGACATTTCATCGGGAGAGGGAAATGTCACTCGGAACACACAGGGAAAATTGAAAAAATATAACGGTTCAAATTGTTGTCAACATATTGGGGCCACTTGCCTTAACCGATATGTTAAAACAGGATATATTGATGATCAATATTGATATTCTGTATTGAGGTTTGTTCAAACCTCCTTCTCTTGCTGCTCAATTCAACCAGTCATAATTGGTATTAAACAACCGTCCATACACATCATTCCATTCAAAAAAGATCCCGGCACTGGATATATTAGAAAAGTCCTTGTCACTGGTATCAAATGTCACAGAACTGCCGCTGGTGATGTTCTCCCCCAAGTCCCAGTTCTCTTCGCAACATTGATCCAATTGAATCATTTTGACTTTGGCCATTCCATTAGATGGATTGATCCAACTGACTTTTACCGAATCAACACCACCTGCGAAGTCGCCCACATTGGCGGGAGCGGGTTCTGTGACAACAGGATAGTAAGCATTGTTGGCAGCTTCTGCATTTGTCAAAGGCTTGCCCGGTATAACCTTTGTAATTGTATCAATGATTGAAACGCAAACACCATCTTTAATGTCATCTGTGCTATCCGCACAAAACACAATGGTGTACACCGAGTTTTCCGGAATGGCGGCAATTACAGCATCATCACTTATCCAGTAATCACTGCGATCCCATTCCGAACCATTCCACATGCAGAAATTTTCATTATCACATCCGGTGATGGCCATTGGAATGCCACTGCCAGGTAGCCCCGGTCCACTGACAACGGCAGAATTAACACCCTTATCCCGGGTATGATTATTCTCGTCATCCATGTTTAAACGTAACCCCGTCACAGGCGGTCCGTTGGGGGCATAGTTTTTCCAAGCAAAAGGCAGTAGTTCCAAATTTGCATAAATCTGGTCCCCATACCATAGCCACTTATCATCAGAAGTGCGTTTGACAACAAGATTTAGCATATTCTGGGTTTCAAAACCATTCAGAACCCGTGCATTAACCCAGTACGCTTTGTTGTATAGAACATTATCAACTGAAGCATCCCCAGCAATACTCACATCAAAAGTCAGCCCTATCGCAAGTATATCCTTGGCGTATTTCCAAAAACCCCTTTCCTCACTCTCGTTTCTGCCATCGTTTAGATAATCCATAGCGACATGGGTTGAAAAAAAGACATCTATTTCCTCATCAGTGGGGTGACGAGTGGCAAACAAATTCATCAACACAGTGAATACTTGCTGTATTTCTTCTCTTTCAGTGAGTGCCTGTGTCAGAATTGTGATTTCTGAGTCATTAAATTCCTCTCCTTCAGAAACAGCCGTACCGGAGATCACATTGGTCACCGTTGCATCATCACTGCTGTCATATGTAATCCGAATCATATCAATAACCGCATCCACACCTGTGTGATCCGTGCTGAATGTATCACTGATCAGATTCACGTCTGACCCCACTCCCGCAGCTTCAAGAAGTGGGGCAAGTTGTGCCTGAACCTCCGTCTCAGCGGTTTCCACAGAGCTCGGTGTAACTGCATTGCTGTCTGTATCCCAAGTGTCGAAAGCATCGGCAGGAAATTTTCCAAGTATCTTTTTAGCAATATAGTTTGTGATCGGAGTGATATTCGTCGTACCTGTTTCCAGTGCAGCGGAATAAACATCGACAGCGATTCCGTTAGCTGTCCCTTTGGCAGAGAGGATATATGGTGCGGTCAACTCACTCACATCAACAGAATAGCTTCCATCCACATCAATATCGGTGGATACGGTATTACCCAAAGCTCCCTTGACAATCACGATTCCCGTAATTGAGGCCCCAGATGCAGCAACACCGGTGATGGTCGTTGATACAACCGGAGTTGGTGTTGGTGTGGGTACTTGTGTTTGTAATACGGCTTTTTCATCCTCCTCACTTTCACAGTTGGTCAGAAAAAAGGCTGATATTATCAAGCAAACGAATAACAAAAGTTTTAATGTTTTCTTGTGTTCCATTTTTTTCTCCTGTTGAAAAGATGATTGCCCTAAAGGAAAATGATCAACACATGAAATTTTTCTCTTTGGTCATGGTAGAGCCTCTCGTGTCAACAGTTATGGGTCATCTCAACTGTTGGAGGTAGGTTAAAACCCCTTGCTCGAAATCCCATAATTCATAGTTCAAATTTATGAATTGGCATAAAAAGGCAAGAAAATTTAAAAACCTTCAGCCCAAATCCCAGCCCATTTTAACCCATTCCCTAGCAATATTAAACGCACTTCCGTGAACATCTGGGACAATAGAAATCCACAGGAAAATTCTTAATATACAAAATAATAGCTATCATTTTAAGTAGTTACAGCAAGTGATGCATCAGATATTGAGGGTATTGGGGGTAAAATGGTGGAGATCATGGGGATTTTTCCCCTACATATTGAATTCTGAAGAATTGGATTCGATCTAGAAAACCTCAGGAAGAAATTTGCTTACCCAATATTAGTATGATAATGTGGAAGTATATCAGTAACATTTGCGTTTTGGGGCAAAAGTACACTCCAAGTCACATTTTTCCATCATTTTTGAAATCAAATATGTTTATTACGTTATATTACAGTATATTAGTCCCTGCGAGGTGCGGTTCCGATTGTCCCTGTCAGGCGATAATGGGACCAGCCAATAAACTGATAATATTTCATTATTAAATCACCAACCCATTGTGCGTTAGACCGGTTCTATGTTATTTGTTGGTCATTTTGGAACCAATTTTATCAATATTTTAAATGGTCCCATTATCGCCTGACAGGGATAATAGGACCTCTTTCATGAATCTCGGAATTTTGAAAATACGGGTTAAAATCTTCTCCGAAATCAATAATCATCAGATCACGGTCTTTTAAAACAGTCTCATTTTTGTTCGTAAACACAATTACCCATTGCGCTGAAAATTCAGTCTTACTCGAAACGGGTTTATTTTTTTACTGCGTTATTTTAAATTGTCTGCTTTTGTTTTTTTAATAGTTGATGATGAAAAAACAGGATCATTGATAAAAGCATAGCCAAAACAAATAAAACTAGAATTGGCATGCCAGCTGAAAAGAAGTAATTGTAAATAAAATGGATAACAGAGGCCAGGGCAAGATATGGCCAAATTTCTCCAGAGAATGAAAATTGTGACCTTTTGAACCGGGCTTCAGCCATTCCATATCCCCATATTCCACTGAAACATAGATGGGCTGGAACTGAAAGCAAGTATCGAGTGAAAAGCACATCATAATTGTATTTTCCTGCATATCCAATATTCTCGAAAGTGGCAAATCCAAGCCCTATTATCATGGCTAAAACGAGACCATCAACCGAGCTGCGAAATACTTTACTTCGGCGAATGAACAGATAGCAGAATAAAAACTTCCAAAATTCCTCACCAGCAGCACTAAGAAGAAAAATTGCATAAGTCCTAATAGGATTCTGCTGCACAGATAGCTCACTGGCATATCCAAGAACCTCCTCAATGGCCTTGTTAGTCATCCAAGCAGCTTCTCCGCTGACTATACCTCCGATAATTCCAAGCCAAAGAAGATATTTAATCTTGCCGAAAGACATTGGATAGTACAAACGAATCAGCCAAAACCATATGGATGAACCTAATAAAACAGCAGGTAGTACAAAAATGATTTTGGGTTCGGAAAAAGTTGTGTGTTTGGCAAAACCCACTAACAAATCTTTAATCTCACTACTGAGATTTTTACCTAAAACTCTTTCTAGTTCAAAGATAAAGTCACTTTTTGAATAAAATTTTTCAGGATTGATCCCTCCTGGTTTTTGGAGTTGTTTGATGCTCTGTTGAATGTTATTAATGTCCGCTGGTTTCAGTTGGTAATAGTTATCGGATTTAGAAAATGATTCTGCGATAATCACTGCGGTTAGCCAACCAAGCCCAATTAAGAGCATGATCACAATATTTTTGGTTTTCTTCATATTATAAGGGGATAGTTCAAAGATCGTGAGATGTGCTTTTTTCCTAAACCGATCCTACCAAATAATAAACTAAATATTTTTGGTAATGTCTAAATAGTGTTCATATTCCTTTTCAGTCAATGTATGTTCTTCATTCTCATAGTAAGGATTAATCTCATATTTGATAAGTCCTGAATGATTTCCAGATATCATTATATCTAACTTCTCTATATGTTTTATTAATCTTGAATAAGCGTTATCTGGATAGTTTTCTAGTTTATCAACTTGTATAAATAGTCCTTTTAGGATTATTTGGGTATCATTAAGAGCCTGTTTTTTTGCCTCGTTGTTCTGACCAAAATTTGCTTTTATAAGCAGATCCTCAAATAGACCTCCAAAAAATTTAATATACCTAATTTTTCCTTCATCTACAAGTTCGTCCAATATACTAATAGCTTGCTCCAGTTTTTCTATTGGTTCATTAGCAATAATGTCATTTGGATCTTCCGATGAGGTATTATCGACTATTTTGGATTTTTTACACGATGGAGCCGAACTCAACTCACTGAGCCCTTTTTTTATGGCAATAGCTTTTAAGTTTGTCATTTTTAACCTTTTGCTTTAATAATATGCTCATCTCACGTATCGAATGTTTCATAGTGAATTTTTAGATTGCATGGTCATATGCTCTTACTGGAACGTGTCAAATCTGTCTATAAAATTTTGCCGGAATCCCCGCCCAGAAAAAACCATTCTGTAGCAATATAAAAAGCTGTGCCTCCTCATAATACTATCGGGACAGAAAATCACGCATTTTCACTATAATTCCCGGTAAAAAGGCCGGATTAAAAGGAAAGTTTTTGTGAAATTAGCTCGAAGCTGAAGGAGAATTTTTTGATCTCGAAGGCACGTAAGCGCAGCTATCCATTGGAAGATAGTTATTACATTTGAAAATAGAGGAAAAAGGCCAGATCTTATGCTGCCTTTTTCCACTCATATCTGTGCTGTAAACCACCAAGCTTTGAAATCGATTTGACTGTGCAGGATTCAGATGGCCTTTCTTGAATTTCCCTACCTAATGGTGAGTTCCTCTCCACTGACAAATGGCAACGATCCCCGTTGTAATAATCGACATATTCCTTCATCAAGCGGCGTAGGTGATCTTCATCGAAGACAATAACATGATTGAGTAAGTCAGTTCTTGCACTTAGTACGAAACGTTCTGCCACTCCATTTTGCCAGGGGCTTTTGTAGGATGTAACCTTTGGCTTTATTCCAAGTTGGTGTTCGAGGAATCCTTTCACCCTTGAAGAAAAGATTTTATCTCGATCCATAATGAGATATCGTGGAACCTGATCAAAGGGAAATGCATCCCTAAGTTGTTGAATCACCCAACGTGCAGAGGGATGATTGGTTACATTGAAATGTCTGATTACCCTTCGTTTGTGGTCAATGATGAAGAAGACATAAAGGATTTTGAATCCGATAGTGGGAACAACGAAAAAGTCCATCGCGGAAATCACGTCTCTATGGTTTTTAAGAAAGGTCATCCAGGATTGCTGCTTTTTCTTGTCAGGATGTTCGGATCTAAAGGTTCTTAAGTAGCGGGAAACAGTCTTTTCAGAGATATCATTAAAGCCCAACATCAACAACTCTGAGTATATTCGTGGTGCTCCCCAGCGGTTCTCTTCAGCCATTCGATAAATGAGATCTCGGATTTCACTTTTTATTCTTTTCCGTCCCGGTCGTTCGTTTTGAGAAGAGATTTTCGTCCAGTGTTTTCTGAAACGTTTCCTTTGCCAGTCAATTACAGTCTCTGGCTTTACGATGACCAAGTGATTTCGCCATTTTGTCCAAACTTGTTTTAAAGCTACCCAGAATAACCGATCAATGTTGGCTAATCTTGGTTTCTTCTTTTTGGTGTAATAAGCTGATAATTGTTGCCTGAGTACTAAATTCTCCAGCACTAAATTATCCTTAGATTTGAAAATTGCCTGGGTGATGACAAGGAGGAATGAAAGCAGTCGGATTAGAATTTGATACATCTTTTGGTGCACTCCGTTAAATAATTTGTTTGAAGTGAAAAATGTATCGGGATTTGAGGTATTTTCAATCATGAATGGCATTTAATAACTGATTGAAATTATGAAATGATGTTATTTTGACGAGGGACAGTCTTCTGGAGTTTATTATTATTCAATAATCATTAGTAATAAAAAGGTTGACATACCCATTCAGACTCTGCTAGGAATGACTTGATTTTACGATATAGAATTTATATTTACTATAATAGTAAAACAAGACATGGCTACACAGATGCAGTACTTTTCCACCTCTCTAGAAAAAGGTTTAAGAATTCTTGCTCTTTTTAATAAGGAACGAACAAGCATTTCACAAACAGAGATTTCACAACTATTGGGGCTTAACATGACCTCAACCTATCGTTATATCAATACGTTTGTGGAATTAGGCTATCTGGAAAAGGACAAACAGACCAAACATTTGAGACCAGGAATTCAGACCATGCTGCTTTGTACCAATTTGTTACAGGCAACGGACAATCTGCAGTGGATACGGAAGGAGGTCGACCAGGTTCATGAGGCACACAATATCACTATAGATGTCGGGCTGATCAACAACGAAAATACTGTCAGAATTTACCATCGGGAAGCTGCTGAAACGCTTACCTATAACCTCCCCGAAGTAGCGGTGAACTGTCTGCATAATACATCGACCGGCAAGGCTTATCTTTTGACATTATCTGATGAGGAACTGAGAGCCACTGTAGAACGGATACCGCTAACGGCCAAAACAAAGCAAACGATCACAAACAGCGACGTTTTATTTGATGAGATACAAAGGTCAAAAACCAGGGGATACGCCATGTGTCGAGAGGAGTTTCTGCCTGGGCTGATAACCATTGGGGCCCCCTTGGTGGGATCCAATTCTGGTCGGTGTTTGGGATCGGTCTCATTCGATTTTTCCATTCTTCAAAACAATTTTGAAGAGGTGGAAGCCAGTTATGCCTCATTAGTAGTGGAGTTAGCTCGAACATTGTCTGAGTTGTTAACAGACTAAGTCATACCAAATGGCAAATAAGCATTATAGTTTTAAACCCTGTGATAGGGGTTCGAATGGATTTCGGACGGAACCTTCACAGTTTATATTAGAGGGAAAATGGAACCAAATGAATCATACAATTTTTACATAGCCAACAAGAGTATTCCCACAGCGGATTATGCCAGGGGAATACGGATTTGGGATAAAGATGGCAAAGAGTATATCGATGGTTGTTCCGGTGCGGTGATCTGTAACATCGGTTATGGACAGGAAAAGGTCGTAGAGGCGATGAAAGCCCAGGCAGAAAAAACCTTTTTTGCTTATCGGCTTCATTTTGAAAATCAACCAGCTATCGATCTTTCAAGAAAGCTGGTGGAATTAACTGCGTCCCATCTAAACAGGGTGTTTTTTGTATCCGGTGGATCTGAAGCCGTAGAGTCCGCGATGAAACTATGCCGCCAGTATTTTTATGACAGGGGTGAGGGCAGCCGGCAGATCTTTATCAGCCGCACACCGTCCTACCATGGGTGCACTTTAGGGACACTGTCATTGACGGGTTATGCTCCTCTGGAAGCCCCGTTTCGACCAATGATGAAGGCTTATCCAAAAATACCAGCTCCGAATTGCTATCGTTGCGGTTTAAACCTGACTTATCCGGATTGCGGGATCCAATGTGCAAAGGAACTGGAGAAAACTATTCTGGAACAGGGACCCGAAAATGTGGCCGCATTCGTAGCAGAACCCATAGGGGGGGCCAGTACCGGCGCCGTAGTACCTCCAGACGGCTATTTCGATATCATCCGCGAAACCTGTACCAAATTCGGCGTTTTATTGATTTTAGATGAAGTAATGACCGGATTTGGTCGCACGGGAAAACTGTTTGCGTATGAACACTGGGATGTGGAAGCAGATATTATGTGTCTTTCCAAGGGAATGGCGTCCGGTTATGTTCCCCTGGGGGCTATCATGGCCCGTAAGGAATTGGTGAGTGTTGTGATGGAGCATGGGGGATTCAAACATGGTTTCACCTATGCGGGAAATCCGATGGCTTGTGCTATCGGACTCCAAGTACTGGATATCATCGAGGAGCAGGGGCTGGTCGATAATGCCAAGGTCATGGGTGATTTGTTGAAAGCGGAACTGGAAGCGCTGGCCAAAAAATATCCCATGATCGGACAAGTCAGAGGAAAAGGGTTGCTGCTTGCGCTTGAGCTGGTGAAAAATCCTGAAACGAAAGAACCTTTCCCGGCCAGCGTGGATGCGGCACAAGTATTGACCGACATTGCCTTTGATGAGGGACTGGTTATCTATCCGCGGAAAACCTTAAATGGTTTGGAAGGCGATCATGTATTGATATCACCCCCTTTGGTTATTACCGAACCAGATGTTAAAGAGCTGATCAATCGGTTACACAAAGCACTTAAAGAAGCAGACAGACGTTTAGTTTAAATGGCGAATCAACTATCTTCCCCCGCAGGTTATTGAATGGAAAAACAGTTAACAGCGGCTGAAGCCGTGACAGCGGTAAAAGATCACTATCGTATCATGGTGGGCGGGTTTGGTATTCCAGGAACACCTATGATTCTGGTGGATGCTTTACTGAAGCAAAATACCCGTCATCTGACATTGATTAAAAATGAAGCCAATATCGCGGGGATGGGGGTTTCCAAGCTGGTTGAAAATGGACAGGTTGATAATCTGGTAACATCTCACCTGGGTTTGAACTCAGCAGTACTGGGGATGATGAATCGTAAAGAAATTAATGTGGAGTTCAATCCACAGGGCATTCTGGTAGAACGCATTCGATGCGGGGGCGCAGGATTATTAGGATTCATTACCGATATCGGTATCGATACGATCCTGCGAGAAAACAAGCAGGTGATTAAAATAAATGACAGAACAGGTATCTTGGAAACAGCATTACGCGCTGATGTGGCCTTGGTTCATGCTGCCATCGGTGATCGATTTGGTAACCTTGTTTATGAAAAAAGTGCTCGAAATTTTAATCCGGCAATGGCAACCGCAGCAAAAATCGTGATTGCAGAAGTCGAGAAGCTGGTAGAGCCCGGAGAACTGGACCCGGATACCATCCATACCCCAGGCGCATTCGTGGATCATGTGGTCGTCATTAACGAATTAACAGACGAATACGGAATTTTGGAGGATTATGTCATCGGCTGACGCAAAAAACACCAAGCAAATAATAGCTGCCAGAGCCGAAAAAGAGGTTATGCCGGGTCAGGTGATTAATGTGGGGATTGGGATCCCTACATTAATTTTAAAATACCTGGATCCTGCCAAACAGGTCTTTGTCCATTCCGAAAATGGCATTGTCGGCATGGGATCTCATTGCTCCAGAACGGATGCTGATCGCAATCTGATTGATGCCGGTGGTGGCTACGTGGGCATGGAAGTGGGTGGTTCATTTTGTGACAGCGTACTATCTTTTACGTTGGTCCGGGGAGGAAGACTGGATGTCGCTTTCCTGGGAGCTTTGGAGGTCTCAAGAACAGGGGATCTGGCCAATTGGATCATTCCCGGGAAGTATTCGCCTGGTATTGGAGGAGGCATGGAATTGGCGCAAAAAGCACGTCGACTTGTTATTACAACGTCCCATACCAATCGCAAAGGTGACCCCAAAATATTGGACCAATGTACATTACCCTTGACTGCCAAAGCCTGCGTGAACCGGATTATAACAGAACTGGCGGTAATGGATATCGAAGACGGAAACCTGGTGTTGAAGGAACTAGCGGAAGGGGTGTCTATCAATGATGTCGTGAGCAAAACAGCTGCACCTCTGATTTTTATTGAAAGCGAAGTTGGGAGATTCTGATGACGGGGCATATCACAGACAATAAGGAGACAAAAATCATAGAAACCGTCGAATCTTTACGGGCGGATATTCTGGATTTTACCTGTCGATTAGTCAGCAAGGGCAGTGTGTTGGGGAATGAGCAACCGGCAGTTGATCTGATGGCAGCTGAATTGGAAAAACTGAATTTCAAGCCGTGCATACTTCCCATCAACCAGGAGAAGCTACAACAGCATCCCGGGTTCGCCAAAGTGCTCTGGGACTATAACAATAAAAATAATGTAGTCACTGTAAGGGAGGCTGACGGCAGCGGTGGTAAAAGTGCGATTGTCAATGGACACCTGGATGTCGTTGACCCTGAACCCGTTACCTTCTGGGATACCGATCCTTTTGAACCGCTGTTGAAAGACAATAAGATTTTTGGTCGTGGAGCCGGTGATATGAAATCCGGGGTTGCTGCCATGACTTATGCGGTGCATACACTTGATAAAGCCGGGTTTGGTCTTTGTGCCCCGGTAACCATTGAGGCCGTGCTTGAGGAGGAATGTTGCGGAAACGGGGCACTGGCATTGATGGATGCAGGATACGACGCCGATGCCATCCTGATTCCGGAACCATTCGGCCCGACAATCTTAACCAGTCAACTGGGCGTTCTTTGGTTTAAGGTCTGGATTGGCGGGAAACCGGTTCATGTGCTGGAAGCTCAAGCGGGTACCAACGCCATAGAAAAGATGTTTCCGATCATCCAACTGCTGAAAGAGCTTGAAAAAGAGATGAACGCAGCAGCTGTACCGGAAGCATATCAGGGCATCGATCATCCTATCAACCTGAATGTGGGTATCGTAAAAGGGGGCAACTGGCCTTCGACTGTAGCCGCCGAAGCCGAATTTCATGGACGTCTCTCCTACTTTCCAGGGACAGAATACCAGACTGTCTGTCGATGGATACAGGAGGCAGTTCAGAAAGCTGAAAAAGAAGATGCCTGGCTACAGGCAAATCCGGCAACTGTTGAGTTTTACGGATTTCGTTCGGATGGGCATACCAATTCCCGGACGTTACCAGCGCTGGAGACCCTGAATGGATGTCATCAATCCTTGACCGGTCAAGATGCTGAGGAATACATCGCCACCTGTACAACAGACCTCAGGGCGTTTCAGTTTTTTGGAAAAGGTCAATGCACCTGTTATGGTCCGGTGGGTGGCGGATTTCACGGTGCCAATGAATGGGTTGATATGGACAGTATCATTCATACAGCGAAGGCGTATGCGCTTTTCCTGGCACGGTGGTGCAAGCTGAAAGAATAATTGTAAACCGCCTCCAAATATCAGGAAAGGTTTTAGGTAAGCTAAAAAAATCAAAAACAGAGGAAGAACCGATGAAGGAGAAGTCGTGGAAACCCTGGGCCTTACTGGCTCCGTCATTAACAGGCGTGTTTTTACTGCTGGTGATGCCGGTCTGTTTCGTCATCGTCTACAGTTTCTGGTTGAGAGCACCTACAGGTGCTGATATACCCGCTTTTCAGTTTGGAAATTATGCCAAGTTTTTTGAGGATTTTTTTTATACTTCCATTCTGCTGAGAACCTTGAGAGTTTGTCTTGAAATTGTGGTTCTCTGCCTGGTGATGGGGTATATCCCAGCCTATTTCTTCTTTCGTACCGAATCCAAGCATAAGCCATTTCTACTAATACTGGTAATGCTTCCTTTCTGGATCAGTTTTATCATCCGCACGCTCAGCTGGATTAATATCCTGGGGGATACAGGGCTGATAAACTATATTTTAATAGAGACGGGTATTATCAGCGATCCGCTGAGTTTGCTTTACAATGAAGCATCGGTGTTAATGGGTTTGTTGCAGTTCCTGTTACCTTTCATGATCCTCAATATCTATGTCAGCTTGGAAGGCATTGATAAAAGTCTGCTGGAAGCTGCCAGAAGTCTGGGGTGCACAGAATGGCAATCCTTCAAAGAGGTAACATTACCGCTCAGCCTTCCCGGCGTCAGTGCCGGTTGCCTGTTGACCTTTGTCCTGACTGCCGGGACTTACCTGCCACCGATGATTCTCGGAGGACCCGGCAATGAGTTAATTGCCAATATGATATTCAACCGGGTGATCGGGACACTGGACTGGCCGTTTGGATCTGCCATCAGTGTCATCCTGCTGAGTATTTTAGTCGTCATCATAATGACTTACAATCGTTACCTGGGTATCAACCAGATATTTAAAAGCTGAGTCCGCTCCGAAAATTGTTTTTCTGAACGAGCGGGTTTGGCCGGCGAGTGTGCAACAGATTGTTCCTCGTCGTTTCCAAAAAAAATTAGGCCCAGTTTAGTCGGGTTCCGTTTTT
>Ga0075122_10001359_pt1 | contig 17469 bp, 39 predicted proteins | sample AntAceMetag02UKB_FD_69790 | JGI IMG/M metagenome (GOLD analysis project Ga0075122, IMG submission 69790) | Saline lake microbial communities from Ace Lake, Antarctica - Antarctic Ace Lake Metagenome 02UKB | ecosystem: Environmental > Aquatic > Non-marine Saline and Alkaline > Saline | place... | reverse complement strand
GCCGTTGCCGTCGCCGTTGCCGTAGCCGTAGCCGTAGCCGTAGCCGCTGCCGTAGCCGTCGCCGTTGCTGTTGCCGATATTAATACTATCTAATTCTTCCATGGCTCAACATTTTGAATTGATTGCCTTGCTGTTTCTGTCATTTCGATAACCTCAATAGATTCAGTTAAGATTAATTGAGTAGTGATAGTCATTCCAAATTTACATTCACTGGGGTTATTTGTACCTTCCATTGATAACTGACTTAATGATGCTGCCCCTGACCATTTCCAGATACGAATAGAGTCTAATAATTTGACTTCTTTTCCGTTTCGTTCTTTCAGATAACCACAATGAACGCCGGCGGAATAAGTACGAACCATTACAAATGGCATCCCGTCACGTGTTTCAGCTATTTCATTAATACTTCCTTTTGGCACGTATGTAGTACCGTCGATTACGATTTCTTGAACTGTTACTTTTTTCATTTTGTTTAATTTATTTATATTCTTTGGTATTGCTGTACAATCTTTCTGTATTGCGCTTAATTAGCTTGTCAATGTCTGGTAACGGCACATCCTTAATTTCAACAGGATGGATGTTACGATTCTTAGGCATAGACCAAATGATTGAAAATTCATCGCTTCCCTGTATTACTTCAACTTTGCGCCACCTCTTTATATCCGGTAACCTGGCTTTTAGTATGTTCTCTAATTGGATAACCTTAGCATTCGTTTCATGATCTAATTCACTCATATAAGTTCTATTTACAAATTCCTCAATTCGATTAAATGCTACTCGTTTACTCGGCCCAAGTTCGAATATAACGTGAATAATATCTTTTAGCTCTGTTATGTGGACGCGTTTCATTCGTCAAAGTCATAAGCTAACCATCCAGAAACTCCGTATTCCTTATGTAACTCTTTAGCCATTTCTTCATAGCTTAGGCTTGAATCAATATTAAAATATACAATCGATTCGTTTTGATCTGATAACGTCACTTCTAATCTTATTGTTTTCATCTATTCCGTTTTGAGATTAAACACGCTGCAAACATCTGCTTATTACTCCCTGACTTATTCAACATCTCATCTATAGGTATCAATAGCAATGGGAGAAGTAATATAGGGACTATTGAGATTGATAGTATTAGTATAGGGATCATGATTGTCGTCTTGCTGAATCTGAACGCATTGAAGGCCCGCCTGTTTTGCTTGGTATAACTTTCTTATTTACGCCCTCATCTATTAGATTTAATTGCTCTTCATCCATCCACCATGCTTCAGGCTTAGTTATTTGACCCTTTTTAATCTTTGGCTGTACTGAATATCTTACACATCCATTTAACCACATGGATGAACATTCAATTATTCCGGATAAACCAGAAACAATGTCTTTTACTTTTTGCCCGTTCTTAAATTTAAATTCAATTTTCATAATTTCTCAAATATTCGTTTATAAAATAATCTCATCTCTGACCATTCACACATCTGTAAAAATTCGATAACCTTTGACGGCTCAAACTTACACGCTGCTAATATGGTTCGTTGCTCTTGTTCGTTCATATCGCTGTATGATTAATTCGTCTAATATTTGCACCAATATCTAAAAGTCTATTTTCAAAGTCTCCAGGAAATGAAGGCTTAAAAGATCCTGACTTTATTAGTATAATATAATATCTCATGTCTTCCCTTTCTTTTCTTAACCAATGAAATTGTACTTTTGTTTTCATGATGTAAATGTAATCTATTCCTTATTAAGAACCTATATTTATAAGCGTTTCTCTAGTACCTTCATAAACTTACTGCAGTCGTCATTATACAAATACCCTGCACCGTAATTGGAATCAATCAGCTCAATACGTTCAGTATTTACAGGCGTGTAATACCATGTATAATATTTTAGCCTCGCCAGGTGCTCCTTATGCTTTGCTATTTCCATTATGGTAAAATTAAATATACAAAGTTACATAATAATAATATAGAGGATGATATAAATGCAAATAAGCACAAATAGTGCATAAATCCAGCGTCATAAAGATCTTCGTATCTCCCATTTATTCTCCTGCATATATATACTATATTCGGTATAATGGTAACTATAGTTAGAGTTATCCAAATTGTTAAAATTATTTTATCCATATCATTTATTTTTAAGTTGTTTAAATTCCTCTCGTGTCATTGATGTTTTACTTACTACCCCGTAATCATTAGGGATAGTCTCTATTGCGTGGTTTGTGACTGACGCTGTGGATGTGTTTTTTATCTTTAGCTTGTTATCAGCAACATCCTTCCTTGCAAATGTTCTAACTGTAGCTACCCAGTCCTTTCTCATTTCGCCCTTTGCCTCACTCCAATCAAATGCAGCATTAAAATAGTGTTTAGGATCAGCTTTTTTTAAGTCATCACTTTTATTAAAAGCGTCACTAATATCTAAAGTTGTTACACCTGAATTTTTCATTAAACATTTTCCAGTTCCTTTTTTAATTACATTTTCATTTTCATTTACATTTTCATTTTCCATATGTGGTTCATATGTAGAAGATGTGTTTATCATATCTTTATTGCCTTTACCCTCTCTATTCTTACGTCTAGAATCGCTATAAGCCTTGCGCTTAGTGATACTATCAGCAACCCACTCTATATGATAACCTCCATTTGTTTCGGTTAGAACAAACATTAACTCATCCACCTCGTCCTCGTTAAGTCGTTTCGTGAAGAATTTTAGTTGCTTTTGTGAAATACATATGTTTCTCATATGTTCACACATGATGCGATCATATGCTACCTGTGAATTTCCGCTTAGAGTTTGTGTGTCTCTAAGGTAATCTCCAGGATAAAATAGAAATGCTGGGTCTTTAGCCATTGTTACCTCCAAAAAATAAAGCCCGTTCAAATATCTGGCTTACCCCCTGGAACGAGGCAGATACTTTACTAAGGCTTAATGTTTTTATGAGTTGTTCCATATTGATATTGTAAGCACCTCAAAGGTACGGTTTTAATCTGACATAAACTAATTAACTTAGTTCCTTTTCGCGTTTTCTTTTGTGTTTTATGTCTAGGTATTTAGAGTAAGCCTCTGACTTAGGCTGTGTTAATCCCAATCCCTTACACCACCAATCATTCCGCAATAATACCTTACACATTCTACGATAAGATGGAACCCAATAAGCGTTCTCTAAAACTAGCGGTGCTTCATCTGGGATACCGTCTTCATATCCTCTCTTTTTCCATCCCTGTACAAAAGTTCTAAAGCGTGAAATATAATGATCTCTAGTTATTTTAGGCATAGTGTTAAATATCAATTTAAAAAATGATTCGTAAGTGTGTCCAGGTGGTTTATTAATCTTATATGATCCAGATATATTACCAGACTCACGAACGTACATAGCTCCAGAATTAACACCGTTTACTCTTACAAGTAATTTATACCAAGTCTTTGGCTCTATGATATGATATAGCCATAAACCCCTTTTTTGATCTGCTCCGTATGGCTGGCATAATCTCTGTTGAGATAAAGGAACGCCGGCTTTATTCATTAGATCATATACTTTATTATGGCACTTATCTTTAAACTTAGCATGATAAACCCAAATATCACGAGTTTTAAAGTCATAAATAGGATAAGCATTATAAGTATTTTTAGTTATCTGAGTTGTATATCTCTTATCTTTGTATGTTCGTTTTTTGATAGTGCAAATAGTTCTAAATCTATTCAATGATTCATCAGCACGAATACCAATAAACCCGATTGCATCACCTTCACTGGCGTACCACTCACCAAATAAAACTACAAACTCCTCAAACTCCATACCATCCTCAAAGAAATCAAAGAAATCTAATTCACTTATGCAATTCTTTGGAAGATCACGAACCCATAAATCTTTTTTCTCTGAATCCCAACACTTCCAGCGCGGTTCAAAATTACTAACTGCATTTGATAGCGATATAGGTAAACATACCCAATATGGTATAATGTTATCTTTGTAAATTTCGTACATTTCTTCAGCATGTGCAATAGTTTCGGTATATTGCGCCTCTAGGTCAATTAATAAAACACCTACTTTCCTATTCCTTTTTATTGCCTCTTCCATTACAATGTGAAGCATAACAGAACTATCCTTCCCACCCGAAAAAGAAACGTATATTTGTTCAAACTCATCGAATACAAATTTCACCCTTTTCTTGGCTTCGGTAAGCACGTCCGACCCTATATATTTTTTAGTTTCCAATGTTTCTGAGATAAATAACAGTTCCTTTAATTGATTTTTTAGTAGCCCTCCCAGTTGACCTGCTCACACATAAAATAGTTTTTTCATTTACCTGCTCTACAACAAATGCCTCCCTATTTATTAACTTTAATGCATGAGTAAATACATCACCATTTTTTAATTCCTCCATTTTAATAGTTTTCATAATATTTGTTTTAATATAAATTAGCTTCTGTTCGTGACTTAATTGATTTAAGAGTAAAAGATCCGTAACCATGTAGAAACATCCAATAGTTAATTACCTCTAAAGCGGTCTCGTCTGCTGCTTTTTGCTGTGGCTTACTTAGTAAATGATAACCGCCTCTAAATTTTGCTGGTATTCCATGAGCAATGCACATTGAGGCTTGTCCTATCCATGCTATCCTGTTCATACTTGGATTAGTTAAATTATGTTCACATGAATTAATCCATTCATCAACAACGCGATAAGCGTTTAATTTAAATAGCTTTAAGTCTGAAAGAAATTCAGAATATTTATTCTGGCAGTCCTCGTGTGTCATTCCTTCGGGTGGATGCTCTTCAAAGAATCCAGCGGGATAGCACTCCCACATTTCCCACCTATGATAAATCCTGGCTATCATCTTCGAAATTTATGTCTGGATCATCATCAAATATCTCACTTACCCATGCCTCGCTAAACTCTTCATTCTCGAACGCCTCAGCAAGTCCGCTGATTTGGCAAAGCCTTAACACCTCATCCTCATCCATTCCAAGTTCTTTTCCAACCCTTGCATCCGACCAATTACGTTTTTTTAGTTCAAGTACAATATCGGACATAGCATTAACGGCGTGTTTTCCCCTCGCTCTGTTATGTCGAATAGTTGAGGCTATACGGTCCCCCTTTCCCTCGTGTTCTTTTCGAATTATTACAGTCGGTAAATAGCCTTTTATACGCTCATTTATTACCTTTGATTCCTTACCCACCCTATGTCTATGAAAGCCATCAATAACCTCCACCTTGTCGTCGTGGGGCCAGGTAACAATTGGTTGAGTAAATCCATCATTGTCAATACTTATTTCAAGTAATTCCATTTCTGGAGGGGCAACTTCATTTGGGTTGTAGTCGTTTGCAACAACATTGTCATTTTTAATCCACTTAACAAAATCAACAGGTTCGTTTTTGAACGGACTTTGATAGTGTATAGACTCTCTAATGTCATTTATAAAATTGATCTTGTCGTTATCATTAAGTCCGCTTAATACATTTCGAATATCAATCTGTATAGAGGCTAGACTTTCTGTATATGGCATAATTTGTTCCATGATTGCAAGTAACGAATAATTAAGTTAAGAATAGTTCTAAATAAGCGTACCAGCACCTCGCCTTTCAACTCCAGCCTTGACAAGTCTACGATAAACTCCACTCTGAGACATTCCGACTACCTCCGCTATTTGCTTCAATGTATTGGTCTCGTAAAGTAGAATTATCTCATCGGTTAACGGGTCCGTTTTCTCATCTACTGATTCCCATGATGTAGGATTCTGTATAGTTAGCTTTTCGGCAAGTCGATTCATTCGATCTTCATCATCGTCTAATATCCAAAGCCTTAATTCTGGCATTGCGTGGATATATGGCTTCTTAGTATGATCGTTTTTAAATTGCTTTACTTTATTCCTATCTTTTCGTGCCCTCGCCTTAGAGTCATCGTATACTGAATAGGTCTTGGCTGTGAAGTCTTTTAGTTTCATCTCGTTTAATTATTAGTTCTAATTCGTTTGCGTTTTTAATCATCCTGTCCAGTATTATGTCGGACTTGACAAGTGTGATTATTATGTTATCTTTCATATGTTGAAAGTACGCTATTAACTATTAAGAAACAATATTGATTAGCCGTTGTGTATCTTATAGTGGCAATCAAAACAAAGTATCTGTAAATTATCAGGATCATCAGTTCCCCCCTTGCTTCGATATATCTTGTGATGTAAATTCATGTTCTCAATATAATCCTGGTAGCCGCAAATTTCACAGGAGACAATGTCACCTTGATATAATCTATGATGTTTCAAGTAATCATTAACATACTTTTTCATTCTATGTTTTGTATTATTATTGAACTTTGATTGTTAGACCAACTTTTTGATATATGAACCTCATGTATTCCTGAATCCTCTTTCATCAATATATCTTGTATCGATTTGAGTATATTATCTAAATCTGGCTTTTGTCTATGAGGCATAAGACACATTTCCTGCCTTTTCTTTGCACTCCAACTTTTAGGCATCTGAATATTAACCGATACTCTTATTTTTTCGCCAAGCGTGAATCCTTGTTGTCTGGCTGCAATAGTCAGCATATCTTTAAACGCCCAGTATTTAGTCGTTGCTGGTCGAACCTTCCATTTATCTGATTGAGTCATTCGTGGCTTTGCTGAAATTTCGCCAGAGTATTTAAGAATCTGATTTTCGGTTTTCTTCTTTGCCATTAGATAAAGTTTATAATTTCATTTTGTATATCCTCATTGCTCAAGTCTAGCCACTTACATACTTCGTCCATCACTCTACTGTAAACCCCCTGAAATTGGATTTCGTCTTTAGACGCGAAGGATATTGATTCAGATTCATACATGGTGCCGGTGGGTGTGATTGTCTCGATAAAAAAGCCGGCCTTCATTTGTAACCATTTACGCATTGAATCGAAGTTGTTAAACGTCTCCTGATTCATATATGCAAGATTCAATAAAGCCATATACTTTTTATGAAACTCGTAATTCCTTTCTTTGACCACATCAAAACGATAAGTAACACCCGAACGTATCTTGGCCATATTGTCCCTGTCACTGTCATGCTCAGGCACTAACTTACCGTTTATAATCTGTGCATAGAATTTCATTAGAATGGAAGTGAGTCGTCTATTGGTGACGTTCCACTGCTTATATTTGCCTCGGCTTTATCAAGTAATGGGTCATTAATCGTGTTTTCTTCTTTCTTATCCCAGTCTTTCCCATTGCCTAAGTAAATAGCTTTTACTCCCGCTTCTCGATCTTCTTTCGATAGCCCTTGTTGAATAGCAAAGTCATTGCCATAATCGTCTTTTTTCTCATTGTCCCAAATGACAATATTAAGATACTTATCCCCATTCTTTCCTGTGAATAGTTTTTCCTTGTCAATTTTGCTTAAATTAATTGAAGCTGTTTTCATAATTACTTTTTTAATGTTATTGTTATTCCTGTTTTACTTGACTTAGTTGGTGGTAGTACCGTAAACACCTCACCCGATTCATCGTCAACGATTGTCATTTCATCCTTAACGGTCTTTAAAAATGTTTGTCTTTCCTTTAGTTCATCATTAGCGAACTTAACTTTACTTTCAATTCTTGCAAGTACCGGATCACAACATAGACTATAGTCATACTTTGTGCCCAACTCACGAACCGATATAGCGTGACCATCGTAATCAAATGACTTAGACTCATACTTACTAGCCTCTTCGATCATAAAGTCGTCTATACCCCCTCTAATGGTCTTTATGGCTAATTCTAACGCCTTCATCGAAGTGGCCACCTTTAGGGGGTTTACGTCTCCACTGTCTATGATGCTATCAATGATATTTTGTGACTGCTCAACGATCTCTGTTTTCGTTGGTGCCGTTCCTGTAAAAATAGTTGGTAGATTGTTCATTCTGATTCAATTATTAATTGTTGTACGTGTTCTTCTGTGATTACATAAGAGTCTTTAATCTTTTGGATTGTTCCACCCCCTTTAAGAAACTCAATAGCTTTGATCCATTTTTCAGATCCAGGTAATATCTTAGTTTTAGTTGGCTTTGCAACATTGCTTTTAGTTTGCTTAGTTGTATCTAGGTCTAAGTTGTTATCTTTAATATCATAAGCCACCTGTAATAGATACCGTTCAGAATAAGTAACTGCGCCACCTAATTGTTGAGCTATGTTAGTGGCCTTAATTACAGGTATGTCTGTTGCTATCTGAAAATCTACCGACTTACCAGATTCTAGGTCTATTACTGAAAGCTTGGCCATTAGACCGTATTCGGTGCGCACAAGATCGAATTTATTAAACAGTCCGAAATCTGGATTGTTAGTCAATTCTGATATTTGCTCAGGAGTAAAGTAATGGTATTCGGAATATGAATTAAAACCCAACTTTTTTAATTTAGATTTCTTAATCTCTTGTCGTGCGGTGTTTAGCTTCTTTATTGCTTCCATTATCGTTTAGTTTAGTGAAGTTTCAAGATTTATGATAGGTATAAGTGAATTATAATCACATAAATTAGTGTAAATAAACTGACCTAATTTGGTTCTGTATGTTCCACTTGAGATAGTTGCAATCTCGACAATGGATTTAGATTTGGTTTTCATAGTGATTCTAGTTCAGAATATAAATTATTAATGTTATCCGTAAGAATATCTTTTATTAATTCTCTAATCTTTTTTACCTCGCTTTTATGTTGTATTGCACTAATTATAAAATGAAATTCTTTTTCGAATCCATCTTCACCACTAATCCTAATTTTACAAAACTCTCCAGTTTTACGAAACACCACTAGTCGTGAATTAGCGTCTTTAAGTTCCTTTACTTTTATTGCTATTTTATTTGCTTCATCTATTTTCATTATTTCTGATTATTTGGTTTCAAAATTAAATTCAATGTCTCAAATATATCCTCAGTAATCTTGAGGCACTTAGTCTTATCCGCTTCCATACCTATATACCCATCCCATTTAAGCTGTATAAGATCAGAGGCGCACGAATCACAGAATACTTTAGAATCTATCTCACATGGGTCAAGTGCCTCATATACGTCTAAATCTTGACCACAACAATTACAATAGATATGATTTGCGTAGTCCTCATGATTCCAGGGGGCAAACTGTGAGTTAAATGTCATGTCGTTCATAATCTTAGTTTTTGATTCAGTGCTAAGTAACGATTAAATTCAATACGATGCAAGTGTTTTGTGTTGTTTAGATTCGTTATACATTAGATTTATCCTGATATTAGTAGTAATACTACTTGTATTGTAAAATAATTATTCTTTTACAGTTCTCTTCTTATAATTGGTCCACAATTCTATCAACTACTCCTGAAACATCTCTCTTTACCTCCTGGTTCATAAATCGCATTACCCTTACATTATGTATATCCTTTAATCTCTGGCTTCTAATTTCATCCTTTTTCTTTCTTTTATTATGACTAGGACCATCCAATTCAACAGCTAACTTAATCTGCCCGAAATAGAAATCAACTACACAAAATGTGGGTTCTATTGCAAAAGGTTGTTGGTGGTTAAATTGAATACCTCTTTTGATAAGTTCGTCTTTTAAGATCCGTTCAGACGTTACGATATTTTTTCTTTGATCTGTTGCTAATTTAACGGCCTTTAAGTAAAGACTATTATTGCCGGAATATGGTTTTATATTACGTTTTCTTTTTTCGGGTTTTCGATCAATAAGTTTTGACCTTTGTTTACTCATGTAGTCTAATTGTTTACAAAGTAGATTCTTTTCATAGTCATCTAAAGGTAAACTATTCTTTACTTTAATCTTTAACTTTTGTAAGTCTATCATAATGTTAAATGTTATTTGTCAAGCTAAGAAACAGGAGGGTGTTTAAGGCAAGACTAAATAAGTCCTACCCTTTCGTTCATTTGTCATAGCTGAAGTATCCAGTATGGTATGTCTTGAGGCTGTTGCTGGGAATATAAGTCTTAGAAACCCGAACACAACAATTAAAAGATTTTGTGTGGCGCACCCTTATTACCACATTTAACGCCTTTTATCGGCTCCATAGGCTTTAATGTAACGCAACCTATAACATGCAGTGCAAAGTGGCTCCTATGCCTCTCTATTAACTTGTATTAATGTACTTTTTCATTGATTTCTGTTGTATGTGACTGGTATGTTTCAATGTTATTTATTATACATTATTACAAATCTATCACTCTTCTTATTTAGGTCGGTAGATATAGCATAAGACGAATGATTTATATTACCGATCGACACATAACAATATTGTTTATTGTCATTACTCACTCGCCCCTCTTCAATAACCCTACTAACTAAATCTAATGATTCAATATCTGATAGGGCGGTTCTGTTCTCAATTATTAGCTTATTCATTATCTTATTGTTATTGTCTGTTAATTGTCAGGGGTGGTTATTTAGTATTTCTAAATGAATGTACTTTATCAAATCCAGCACAATCTATTTTTTCAATATCGGTTCTATTATCAATTATAGTAGGTGTATTAGATTTTATAATCCAATTATATAAGTCTGTATGAATTTTCTCCGCAGGATAATATGACGCTATTCCTATGTGTTTAAGCATTGGAAATTTCTGTGCATCTTCATCTTTTCCGTAATGAGTTCTTACATTGTTTAGAATAGGACAATTATATTTTATGTTTAAATCTGTTTTACGTGGAATATATTCAATATCATAATACTTATCGCCATCAAAATAAGAAACAACCTTCTCGCCATGATAATTAACACTCTCTTCTCCGCATTCCTTTATTTGTTCGCCCCAATAAAAACCGCCTCTATTATCATAAAGTGCTGGATATATCATATCACAAATACATACATAATAGTTTGAGTATATTTTTTGTTTTATAGTAAAGCAGCTTGTAGATCTTAATTCCTTTTCCTTAATAACATAACCGACTCTACGATCAAGAACAATCTTGTTGTCTATTCCGCGAATACCAGACAGGTAGTCGTAGTAGTCCTTATATTTAGATATTATTTTCATAACCTTAATTATTAAACGTGAAAATCCCCCTAGCTAAGCACCGCGAAGAACTGCTAGAGGGATTTATATTAATCTAAACCAAAATCCAAGTGTATATCGCGATGCTAATAAAGTGCAATCTACAACTTTAAATCCGAAAATGCAAATTATTCTTTAATTAAATTCAAATTATATTACTATCAGTACTTGAATCAGTACATTTTTAAAGTATCCATCGCTATTTTTAACACAATGTCGATAGCCTCACCTAATTCAGTTGGGTTTACCATCGGTGTAGGCACTTCGCTGTCTGACCGTCTCCAGGCGTTGTGATATTCTAGCATTGTAATCGCTTTTCGTGGTGTCATAAGTTTATTATGTTGTACCATATCTAGTTACTATAGTAGCGATTTGCAACCTTTATGGTATAAGTTAGTTACTGGGGTAGCTATTTGCAGCATCATTTAGTTTTTAATCTGATTCATATAGTTACGTGTTTCCATGATTTATTTATATTTATACACGTTATTGCCCCCCTTGTTACACCATGCTTTATTCCTAATAACCTATGTGAAGTGCCTTTTTTTAGTTCTTTTTTTATTTCTATAACCTGTTGTTCGTCCAATTTAGATAAATGTGATTTTGATCCATGCGGTGCAATTACTGATTTTATTAATCCGTGTTTTATTGCGTGTATAGTATTTTCACTATATGTTGCCCACTCTAAATTAGATATATCATTATTGCCAACATTGCCATCCTTATGATTTATACATAGTTTATTTAATGGGTTTTCTATAAACGCATTTGCAATTAATTTATGTACTCTATAGGTGTATGCATTGCCATTAACTGTAAGACTTGTTTTAGCATAGCCCTTGGTGTCGTTTGAGGGTTTCATTATTGTTTCCTTCTTATCGCTCCAATATTTGCCTCTTTTAACTTTTCTGAAGCACGATTTCACTCGTCCCCAATTACTAACTTGATAATAACCCTCATAATCTTTAATGTCCCTAAATACTTCTACCATAATAAAAAATCCTTATGCTTTCGCGATGACGGTCGCTACTCACACAAGGATTGTTAATGTTTTACTTTGAGTCCGTCACCCCATTAAGAATGCAAGTTACAAAATATAATTGAAATAAACTAATATTAAGAAGGGTTTTTAATTTGATTAACTAAAAATTCCTGGTAGCTTTTATTAGATATTTTATACTGTTTCTTGCAGTTATTGCATTTCATATTACGCCTGATAACCCCCAATGGAGTTGAGTATGCTTTGTACATTTCCACGTCTTCACTAGCACATTCAGGACAATCATATTTACCACCTCCCGTAAGTACTGCAAAGTTATTATTGTGTGTAATAAAGGGTGACATGATAAAGTAAACATCTTCTAAAAGTATTACGTCCCTTTCACAGTATGAAATCATTTTAAGTAAATCCGGTTCGCTATTGTCTTCACATATTCTTTCCCACATTTCGAAGCCGTCATGCTCTTCTTTTCCTCCCACCCCAAAGAATGTACCTAAGTAGTCAAGTTTATTCGATGCGAAACTAAACGACGAACGCGCCTTTTTAAGCGTGTCTAAGGTTCTATAAGTAGGAAACATTAACACACCGTTCGCTATGCACCTGGTACGTATGAAACGAAGGTCAAAGCGGTCTCCATTGTGCCCGATCGCTTCGTCAGATTCTCCTATGATCTTAATGAACGCCTTTAGCATTTCTTTTTCGCCCATTCTCCAATCTAACGTATGGACCTTATCTTCATATTGCCACTTATAGCTAATACAAATTATCTTCTTTTCGCTTATAATGTCTTTGGGATCGAAGTACTTTTTGAAGTTCTTTAACTGCCACGCCTTTATTTCTAGTTTGTAGTAACTTGTTTCAATGTCAAAGAATAGCCTTCGAATAGGTATCTTCTTAGCCTCAATCTTTAGCCTGTTTCTTATTCTACTTACTTTGCGCCTTACTACATCTTGCTCATAATCTAATGCAAACTTATTAAGAACGTCCCTCGCTATTTGTGTGTTGTTAGGTGATTGTTCAAGTCGAACTTTGATAAATTCGGTAACTTGTTTTGGGTATTCCATTTAATTAGTTTTTAGTTTATATTAAGAAGGTGCGCTTCGGGTCTTTCGGGGTTACTGCTTTAATGGAGGGTAACCCTTCCCTATTTCCATAATAATGCAGCTTCACTACGCACCTTATTTTGTTTTGATTAGCTTAATAAAAAACCCATCGCGACTTTCGCCACGACGGGCCAAACTAAAACTAATCAACTATGAAAAATCATTTGTAATATTACGAAAGTTCTTATTAAGAAACAAACTAAATTAATGTTTACTCAGATTTAGACATTACTTCTTATTCGCCCTTTTCTCTTTGCGCTTGTCCTTTTTGGTCTGAGTGTTGTCTTGAGTATCTTGTTTAGTGATGTCCACAGCATCGGTGACCGTTGCATTGCGCTTGGCTTTGATAGTAATATTACCGACCTGAATAGATTGACTTGGCGGCATGTTATTGCGAACTATTGTGATTGTTACGAGGCAGCCTAAAGCGAATCCTATTAGTGCTATTCCTAACCATCTCCAGATTACTGATACTTTCATAATTCTATTTATTAAATCCCGTTTTCCTTAACGCTCTTTCTTCCCAAATATTTGAATCTTGCCTGAATTGTTTACGATAAAATACAACACCAAATAAGCTCTTTTGTAACCAAAACTTTTCATGAACGATTTCAGCATCCTGAGGGTTGTTATATGTCACATAATTACACTTGTCTATCTTGTATATTGGCTTCATTTTATCTGTATATGTGGACGATCAGAAAAGGAATTCCAATTACCGCCCCACTCTAGTCTATGCTCAATTAATCCGTATTCCTTTAATATAGCTGCAACACCTAATATAAAAGATGCTACCCGGGTGAAGTCCTCCGCTTTATCCCATCCATCAAAAGGGTAGGGAATGAAGTCAAATGCCTTAGAGGGCGTTTTATTGTGCTTACTCTTAGGGTATCTTAGCTGTGAATTGCCTTTATCATAGGCTTCGTTCTGCTCCTTTTCGCCCCTATGCCCTTTTATAACCGTAAAGTCTACGTACTTTATAGCATAGTTGCAAGCGGTTTGTATGTCCTGGTGGCATTCCGATAAGTTATCTAAACTTCTTTTGCTGAATTTATTCATTCTTTCACTTTTTTAATTTATTTGCTCTTCTTGTTTTCCATGCCTTAAGTGAAATTTCTCTAGCCAAATGCCTATCTCTCTCCCATCTTTTAGTCTGAGCAATACTTAATTTCTTTCTCTCCTCATCCGTATATATTCTACCCTTCTTAAATTTTGTTGGCATATTTTCAACATGCTCTTTACTTTTCTTCACGCCTAAAGAAGCCTTGCTTAATTTCTTTTTATGCTCTTCAGAAAAAACTGTTTTATATCTGTTTATTGATTTATTTTTACCCTTCTCAATAAATACAGTATTAAAATAAGGATTAAGGTTTTCTATATACCATAATTCCTTTTCATTAAGCTCATTAGTAGTGCATTCAATTATAATCGAAAATTCAAGATCTGACTCCCCATATTCATTATAGTGCATTTGCATTTTTAATGAATGATGTTTATTCAATCTTAAATCAGAGTAATGATGTATTTTTCTTTTGTGTAAACTGCATGACGCGCCTATATAATATTTCTCTTGATCTGAAATTGATTTAATAATATACACTCCACATTTTCCCATAATATAAAATCCTTACACTTTCAGAGGTCGTAGCTCTTACTCATGCAAGGATTGTTAATGTTTTTAATTGAGTCTACGACACCCAATAACAAAGATAGTATTTTATATCGAAGTAACACAATTATTTTATTTTAATTTCTGCAATCTTATGCAAATACTTAGGGGCAAATATGGCAAGTAAAAACAATAGATTTAATATGATAAAGCTATCGTCTATTTTATGAACCTTAAACACCCAAAGATAGTCAAAACCAATTGTAAAAAACATCATTATAAAACTGTTTAACCTGGTGGAACTTTTCACGCCCTCGGCCTCTTCAAAAAATCCTGTCTTCATAATTATTCTTTTAATATTACTCCGTTATTACTTAACACCTTCTCAATACTTTTCTCTACGTCAACCATGTCAGACTTATCAATTAACCAATTAGACAGCAAAGCAGATCCAAAGATAACCAAAAACGATGCGGCGGCTATCCATTTCCAGTTCTTTTTAACCTTATTCGTATTGTCAACGTGCTTGCTGTAGGTCTCACAATCAGACTCTAGTTTGTTTACCCTGTGATTAGCTATATCCTGACGATCTGTAACGCCCTTAATTTGTAACGATAACATGTCATGACTAGCTTTCACTTCTGCATTTATCGCTCTGGTATGGACTTCGAATAGTATGGCTATGTCTTCGTTTTTCATGTTAAAGTTCGTTTAAAGGGATTGCTATGCCTACGGTAAAATATAGACTTTGAAATGCTAGTTTCCAACCGTCAGGAGCTTTTACGCTTTGCCACCCCTGATCCCATATACTTGTTGTCCCAGAATATCCCAAAGGCAGCCCCCTAGTTGCGTTGTAGATAGGATCAAATGAACCCATTCTAAGTAGGATATAACTTGACACATACCATCCTGCTGATTTAATATCCATCTTACTCATGAATGGTCGTGCTACCAATACACCAACTGAAGCGGCGTTTAAGAAGTGTCCTAATTCTTTTTTTCCTGAGTCCAAAAATGAATCACCCATTGCATCCAATGTAATACACGCTATGTTAGCCGCTATTGTGATTACAGCCTCTTTATGCTTCCATTCGCGTTGTATTAGATTGCTTTGGTAAGGATTATATTGTCCGAATAAAACAGAGCAGGATAAGAATAATATGATTAATGACTTTTTCATTTTTTAATTGTAATAGGTGAAATTTCAAAATCACTATCAACCTTTAAACTAATTCTTTTAAAATCTATTTTAGTAATTAATTTTAGTTTATCACTTATTAATTTTATCTTAATTTTAGGCAATAAATCGGATCTTAAATACCAATTACCTTCTTTATCTTGAATTACAGATTTTATAATGTTGTTCGCGTCAACTCTGTATTCTATTGCTTTAGTTAGTTTTATAAAATACATAATTATAAATTTACACCTGTTAAGTCATATGAAGTGCCTCCGAAGCCTGTAAGAGTTGGTAAGTTCCACCATGCTTTTTCATCACCTAATTGTTCACCGTTTATCCAAGACGTTTGGTTGGCTGAAGAAGATACGTCTTTATGGTAGATTCTACAATCTTGCAACAGGCCATTAAAAAAATTCGCATAACTTGCCCCGTTATCATTAGCACCTAAAACTAAATCTACCGTATTTGCTAATGTTGCAAATGATCCAATAAATGATGAACCGTCAGAATTTTGAAGCACTTTATCAATATAAAAGTAAACTTTAGAATTTGTTATGTCAATTCTGGCTAGAATAAAATATTTTGTATTTATAGCTAAAGTTATATTGTCAATTGGTGTAACAGTGTTACCAGCTATGGCACTAAAATATATATGCCCACCAGTTATATAAAAATAATAAGTACCTGATAAATTATTATATTTACTACCAACTACTTGAAGAGTCGTTATATCGCTCCCCGTCACAATAGTCAAACCAACACAAAAGTCTGTTGTAGCTTGGTTAATATCCAGTGCTCCGTTATCTGCTATATAAGCATATTGATCTGTACCGTTGAATGATTGACCTGCTCCGTCTGCGATTACTGTACCCCCACCGCCTTGATTAAACCACAATCCTAGTCCGTTTCCTAATTTCGTCATGGCTTATATTTTATTGATTTCCATTTGTACGTCCTTTTGTTGCCAACTATTGCCTGTTCTATTTTGACACGCTCAAGCCAACGAGTTTCAATTCCTAGTGTCCTGGGAATAATTAAAAACCTTTTAACAGTCCTTTTTTCATTAAGTCTGCTTTGTAGCCTATGTTTTCTATTAATCCATCTCATTCGTAAACTAAATTAAGATTGCTATTTTGTATCGTAATTGCTAAAGTCAATCCTATGCTAAATGGTAATCCAAAAAATTCTATCGGAAATGGATTTGTTTTTTTCTCCATTGAACCACTTTCCCATATCACTTTTCCTGTTGCCGTTAAAGAATCGTAAATTGTGATTACACTATTCGCCACAACACCCCCAAGCATGCCGCCATATAATTTACCTGCACCGACCTTTAGATTCACAGTACCCGTCCCCTCTTGATAAAAGCTAGATCGTTCAGTTGTTAACTCCCCCTGTCTTGCAATGTACATTCCTACTGTGTGAAATGCTATGTCCGTATCTATTGTGGTGTTTGTATTTTCTATTGTAATGGGTAGGTCCATTGTTGCAGATTGACCCGCGCCTACTTTTGTATGTAGAAGTTTTCCGTTTATATAAAAATCTACAGATAGTGGGGTGTATTCAATAGATAGCTTATAATATGTAGCCGCTGCGGG
>Ga0075122_10001358_pt1 | contig 17471 bp, 23 predicted proteins | sample AntAceMetag02UKB_FD_69790 | JGI IMG/M metagenome (GOLD analysis project Ga0075122, IMG submission 69790) | Saline lake microbial communities from Ace Lake, Antarctica - Antarctic Ace Lake Metagenome 02UKB | ecosystem: Environmental > Aquatic > Non-marine Saline and Alkaline > Saline | place... | reverse complement strand
TTCTGTGCAAGCACTTGCCCTACAGGAGAAGTGCTCCATACCTGCGTGACCGTGTTGCCCAGCATTGCTACCGTCAACTTTGAGGTCGCAACCGATAATTGATCTCCTACAACAGAAGGCACGGTTGTCTGCGTCGATGGATCCGTACCTTTCGAGACAGTCAAAGCCACGATGCTGTTTCGTAGAACAACTGTGCCAGCCGTTGGGTTCTGTGCAAGCACTTGCCCTACAGGAGAAGTGCTCCATACCTGCGTGACCGTGTTGCCCAGCATTGCTACCGTCAACTTTGAGGTCGCAACCGATAATTGATCTCCTACGACAGAAGGCACGGTTGTCTGCACTGGAGGCTCACCTTCACCCTCGCCTTCTCCAGATTGACCTTCTCCTTCACCTTCATCGCTAGTCGTTACGGCTAATTCAACGGAAACACTTACTGACCCGAAGTCATTCGAGACTAAGAGTTTGTAAATTCCCGCATCATCCATATTCACTGGACCAACCCCAAACATCCATTCTCTTTCTGGAAGATCGAGAGGTTCTGAGAATAAGGGCAGAAGGGGCGTTCCGTTCTTGAACCACTGGTGACTCATTGGTAGGTCTCCAGAAACTTCAAAGGAGAACAACACACTTTCTTTAATTTCTACCTCCTGGTTTGTGGGAGCTACGACAAAGGCTGGCGCTTCACCTTCTCCTTCGCCTTCTGCTTCACCTTCATATTCACCTTCGCTGATTTCTCCATCAACTTCACCTTCTCCTGCTTGACCTTCTATAGAAGATTCTCCTTCGCCTTCGCCCTCGACGCTCAGTTCCCCAAGCCCCTTAAGGACAATAAAAAAGGGACCATTCGGCGTCTCAAAAGATACCAACGCGGTTTCGGTCTCTCTCCACATTGGAAGCGCGAAATGCAGACAGTCACCATCATTATTCTCACCTCCACACAACATGTCGTTATTAACCGACTCCCAATCCACCCACGACGCAATATTAAATATCGCCTGAGGTAACAACCACCAGAGATCTGTGACCTCAAATGTCTTGGCCACACTTGTTGGGTCTGGAGTATAATCAACTCGAAACCCGGAAACTTCCGCACCACACACTTCTACGATTGTTACCCCTGGAGCCTTGATAAAGTCTCCGTTGTCGACGTCTATGATATCAATTATCTCGAACTCCGGCGAGAACGTGAAAACTTTTACCTTTACGATTGGATCTTTGGGACATCCAGACATACAAAAAAGCATTACCAACATTAATACACAGATAATCATCTTCTTCATGAAACACTCTCCTTCTAACTCTTCCGAGTCGTCTAAAAACACAAGAAAGCCCCAAGAACAATTCCAGAGACTTATTTCTTCAAACAATAAAGATTTGATTGAATCCAGCTAAAAAGTCTGTGGCCCCGTAGAAACAATTAGTTTAATTTGCAATGGCCCTTGCCCCATACGGGTAATAAAAGACGTTCCAATAACTGTTCCTGCCTCTTTCTCATCTGCGGCTAAATAACCTAAGACTTCTACACTGCAGGCATTCAAGGCCTTAACTGCATCAGCCAAAGTTTCACCATGCACATCTGGAATATCAATATTTTCAATCACGTAAGATTGGGGTGAACATCCCGAACAAAAAGAAACACAGGCCGCTATCACAATAAAAACTACTACAAAAAACAAAACCTTGATTGCAAAACTCTTGTCGAAAGAAAGCATAGCACTTTTTCCATTCTGACTTTTTCAAGTCATTTTTTGTATACAAGCCCCAAGAATAATTCCAGAGACTTATTTCTTCAAACAATAAAGATTTGACTGAATCCAATTAAATCATCTCTTATTGATAATTCCTCCAAGGAATAATATCAGCAAAGACGCAATCAAAAAAACAACAATCAACATTCCTTTAATACATGTTTTTTTGAAATACCTATTTCGCGCACACCTATGTATAATATAGGTATTTCAGGGTATTTCGCAAAAATTCTAGAGAAAACTTTTATAGAAAAAGTAAGCCTAAACCTACTTGTTGACTTATATTCTGCTTCCAGAATATCTCATAAATTTAAAACAACTTACGAGGACCTTAAATAATTTGATTTTACTTTTTATCCGAAGGGATAATGTAAAGGCAAAAGCTTTAGGATGTCATTATTGAGAGATAACAAGAATATATTTTACTTTATAAATATTTCTAAAATGAAAGTATTCATTAAAATTTTTTAAAAATTCCAATAATTAAAGTTCTTGTGAAAAAACTATTATTAATTAATATAATTATTATCGCTCACTGTGTGCTTGGGCCTTTTTTAACATGGCTTCTATTTCTGGCTTTATGATATGACTTAATGCGAGTCCAACTCCTATAGCTAAAGTTAATCCTATTGTATATAAGAACACCCTGAATAAATCCATAAACGGAGTAAGATGAATATCTACAGCTTCAAGCGCAGATAATATTACAGCAAACATAAAAATAAAACCAAAAACTTTCGAAGTTAAAAGTCGACTTTCAAAATTCATTTCTAAAATTTTACGAGATAAAAAAGAATTAATAAGAAGTCCTATAACTATTATGAGTAAAGCAATTGCTAACTTTGGTAAAAATCCAACAGAAATATTTACAATTTCTTGAAAAATGGAAATATTAAAAATAGAAAATGCCTGAAATATAAATATAAATATAATAATCCATTGTATAATCATCGTTATAAGATTTACAATATTCACTGTCCCCTTATATTTTTTCGGAGAAGATTTTCTAATTGAAGGATATATTACACTATCCGCAAACCTTTTCATTAAATATCCAAAAATAACCGAAACAAAAATACCCGTAATAATAGTTAAACTAAGAACTATAATATCTCTAATTCCTGCCTCAGATATTACTAAATTTTCAAATATCATTTATTTTACTACAATATCCTCCTTTTTATCTTTTGCCTTTTTGTTTTTTAAAATTAACTTAGTTACTCTTTTTACAGGTTTACTTTCTTCTATAATTTCATCTTTTAATAATTTTTTTATCTCGTTAATTGTTCCCACATGGCAAACAATAATTTTTCCTTCTACTGAGTGTTTTTTTAAAAATCCCTCAATCCTTTTTGCAAACTCATCTCTGTCTTCACTTGAATCATGTGGCTTTGTCTCTTTAAAATTCATTTCCCTTAAATTTTTTGAAAAAGAAATCTTCATTTTATTTTTTTTAGAAATTGCTTCAGCTAATCTTTTTGCCCTAGATAAATCACTAGAAAAAATGGGAAACTTTTTCATTTTAAAGAATTCTACAATATCCTTAAACTGCTGTCTTCCCAATTCTGTATAATGAGTATTTTCCCAACCCGTGAGCTTATTATTTATATTTCTCTTTGTTTGGGGATGACGAACCAAATAAACTTTCATAAAATTCTAACGCAAAATATCCTTATAAATCTTTAACAATTCATCTAATATTTTCTCTTTTGAAAATAATTCCTCAACCCTTTTCTTTCCACTCTTTCCCATCTCTATTCCAAGGTCCTTATTTTTAATTAATTTTTCTAAATAAATTGCAAGTTCATTCTCATTTTTTTCTTTAATTAAAAATCCAGTTTTTTTATCTTCAACAACTTCAGTGGTTCCTCCACTTATGGCTCCAATAACTGGCTTTCCCATTGACTGAGCCTCCAAATGAACCATTCCAAATGTTTCTCCGAGAGAAGGTAAGCAAACAATATCCGAAACTGCATAAGCAAATGGCATATCTTTTAACTTTAAATCTTTTTCAAAAATATAAGTATCTTCATAAATTCCTTTTTCCTTAATGAAGTCAATAACGAGCTTCTCTCTTTTGTCTCCATTTTTATTCGATAAATCCATTGAGGTCTTAATATTTGGTATTAATAACTTAAATTTAATTTTTTTTTCTTTTAATTTTTTAAGCCCAGATACAACAGTTTTAAATTGCTTTTGCTCTCCAATCTCAAGTGCTGACATTCTAACAACTCTTCCAGGAAAAAATATAATTGTATCACCTTCTGGAGAAATCTTTTCTCTCAACTCAATTCTTTTATTTTCATCAATTTTATCTAAATTAAATAAATCAGAATCAAGAAGATTACTAATTATCACTAACTTATTTTTATCAACCCCTATCTCAATTAATTTTTTTTTCACAAAATCGCTAACACAAATTATTTTATCCCAATCAGATAGAATGACTTTTTTTGTTTTTTCAGGAGTTTTTAACTGTGCGTTATGCGCATGCTCAATAATTTTTATTTTTAATTCCTTGCAAATACTAATAATTTCAAGTGATTTTTTAGGATCAAACGGATAAGAAAGATTATGCCCATGGACTAAGTCACAATTTTCCTCTAAAATTAAATTTTTTATTTTTTCTCTAACTTTTTCGTCCACATTTGTTCCAGGAGTCATTTCGGGTATTCTAATAACCTTAACTCCATCAATCCAATCAATTTCCTCTTTTTCTCCCGAAGTTAAAACTGTAACCTTGTGTCCACGTTTTACAATATTATCATTTATAATTTTAGAAACACTTTCTACTCCTCCAACTTTTGGATGATAAAACCATGAAACTGCAAGAACTTTAACCATTTTATTTTAGATACATTAGCACGTCACTCAAACTCGAAATTAATGTGGAACTTTCTTTTAATTTTTCCGGGGCGGATTTAAAGCAAAAAGATAAATCTACATCAGGGGCAATTTCTTCAAATCCTTCTGAATTAACAATTAGTACAACATTTTCCAAAGTTATCCCTTCTTTTTTTAAAATTGATTTTACTATCTTGGAGTTTTTTTTCATACTTTCTTTATCATTTGGCAAAATAACATCAAAACATTTTTTATATTCTTCATTAATTTCTTCTGAACTTAAAAGAATAATCTTTATCTTCTTTGATCTTAAAATCTCTAAAAATCTCCTTGCTTTATCTTCAAAAATTGGACTTAAAATTGTTTTTTCTGAAAAAATTATTGCTCTATGCTTATCACAAATCATTCCTGATCTTTTCAAAATAGTCTCCATAACTTGTCTAGACATTTCTGCTGCAATTTCGTCTGGATTTTTTTTATGAATAATTTCACCAACACCTACTTCAACTATTCGCTGATCTTCCTTAATTGCATCAAGTAAAATTGCTATATCTATTCCCCATTTTGATTCTATCTTAACGCTTTCTAAAAACTTTTTTTTACCTGCAAACTGTCCGCTAATTGGTTGCTCAAAATTCATTTTTGGATACAAAACTTTCATCATAGGCTTTATAGCAAATTCAGTAACCCTTCCACGACTTCTTGTAAAAGTTGCTTTGACAAAATCTGCACGATTTTTTAAGATGGGTTTAATTATTGCCCAAATTTTTCCGACACTAATGTTTTCCCAATCTGCGTCTAAAAAAAGTAAAATATCTCCATTAGCATTTGTAATACCTGTTCTTATAGCTTCACCTTTTCCGAGATTCTTATGATGACTAATTACTTCCACTCCGCATTCTTCTGATATTCGCGCCGTTTTATCCTTACTTCCATCATTCACTACAATTATTTCAGAAATAACACTAACTTTTTTAGCTTTTTCTATAACGTTTTTAATTGTCTTTTCTTCATTATAGGCAGGAATAATTAAACTTACTCCACTAGCTTTTGGGCAAAAAAACGAACTTATCGTATACCCAACATTATCAAGAATTTCTAAAAATGGTACTCTTGTTCCATCATCATCCATCTTAAAATAACCCCGTTTTCCTTTAAAAAACTATGTTACTCGCAAATTTTACTCAACTTTATGCTCCATAACTATAAAATATAAAAACCCATGTTTGCACTTTTAATTATGGTAGTTGAAAATTTGGACAAAAAAATACGTGCATATGCTTTAAAAAATTCTATTAATTATGAGGGGAAAGCTAATCCTGGAGCAATAGTTAGTTCTCTTTTTAATGAAGGCTTAGAAAAATCTGAAGTCAAAAATATTATACCAAAGATTCAAGAAATTATTAAAGAAATTGAAAAATTAGATATTGATGAACAAAAAAAAGAATTTAAGAAAATGGAAGAGTTGACTTCTGAGAGAGAAGTTCGAGAAGGACTACAAGAGCTTCCAAATACTGATAAACCGGTAATTATGAGGTTTGCACCATCTCCATCTGGAGGACTGCATGTTGGTCACGCATCTACACTTTCTTTAATCTATGCTTATTGTAAAAAATATAACGGGAAATTAATTGTTAGAATTGAAGATACTAACCCTGAGGGCATTTTGCCCGAAGCCTACGAATTAATTAAAGAAGATTCTAAATGGCTAACTGAAAATACTTGTGAAGTTTTTATCCAATCAGAAAGGATAAGTGTTTATTACAAATATGCAGAAAAATTAATTGACAGTGGATATGCTTATGTTTGCTCTTGCAGTGGTGATAAATTTCGTGAGATTGCTAAGAAAAAAGAAGAGTGCCCTTGTCGTAAATTTAGTGTGAATGAAAATAAAGAAAGGTGGGAGAATATGCTAAAAAAAGATGGATTTAAAGTTGGGGAAGCCATCTTGAGATTTAAAACTCCAGAAGAATATAGTGGTATGAAAAATCCAAATCCCGCAATGAGAGATTTTCCGTTGGCTAGAATTAATGAAGTAGAACATCCTCTTCAAAAAAATAAATATAGAGTTTGGCCCTTGATGAATTTGTCTGTTGTAGCTGATGATATTGAAATGAAACTTACTCATATAATTCGAGGAAAAGATCATTTGGATAATTCTAAACGGCAAGAAATGATGTATAAAGTTCTTGGTAAAAAAGCTCCATGGACTGCGTTTACTGGTAAATACAAATTTAAAGACTTGGAACTTTCGGCTTCAAAGATTACTCAAAAAATTAAAGATGGAGAATACTCCGGATGGGATGATCCTAGATTGCCAACTATTCAAACTCTTTCAAAAAAATATAAACCAACTGCATTTTTAAAAATGGCTGAAAATCGTGGTCTTAGTGAAGTAGATAAAGTTATAACGAAAAAAGAATATTTTGAACTACTTGATAAATTTAATAAAGAGTAAAATTTACTCATAATAAGATTTAAATAATAATAATCACTTTTATATTCAGAGAATTTGCATTCTCGAAAAATGAAAGGAGGTAAAAAAATTATGATAAATAATAAAAGAGGTTTGTCTGGAGTTGTTGTTAGCTTGATTACAGTTTTATTGGCAATAGTTGCTATTGGAATTGTTTGGGTAGTAATTGCTGGTATGTTAGATAGTAATACTGAAAATCTAGACATTGCTTCAAAATGTCAAGGTGCAGTTTTTTCTATTCAAAGTGCAACTAACACATCGGATACAGCTTGTGAGGTAAAACTAAAAAGAATTGCTGGTACAAGCCAAGAAGTTATCTCCGGATTTGAGGTTTCTGTTGACGGAAACGACACAAAAACAGTTACTGAAGATATCGCTATGGATATAATAGTTTCAGATGTAATTTGTGATGGAGAACCAGGAATGGCATCAGCAAGAGTCTATTTCGAAGTTGATGGAGAAGAAAAGTATTGTCCTTCAATTGATTGGACAGCTTAGTTACAAAAACCTCCAATACTAATTTATTGGAGTTTTATTTTTTTTATTTTTTCTTTATTAAGGGTTAAAGTTTTTTGTTTTTAAGATTAAACCTTTTACACAAAAATATCTTCTGTTGCAATATTTCTCTAAATACTTTATTAATTAATACACAAAAGCATACATAATTGAATTAATAGATACATATTATGATAAACAATAAACTAATTAATAGATAATTCTAATAAATTTATTTCTTTAAATTAACATCCACTTGTGGGAAAGGTATTTCTATTTTTGCCTTATTTAACGCGTTGTATATTCTTGTATTTGCTTCATCTATTGCATCTGCTCTGTTTTCGAAACTTGCTACATAGAAATACGCCTTAAAGTTTAAACTTGAATCTGCCATCTCTGAAAATCTTACTACTACATTATCATCTTTTGAAACTAATTCTATTGCTTTTAATTCCTTTATTACCAAATCTTTAACCTTTTTTATATCGCTACCATATGCTACTCCAAATGGAACAGTTGCTCTAGTTTTTGGTTCTGGAAGAGCTACATTTTGAATTGTAGAATCTGCTAATTTATTATTTGGTATTATTATTAATTCATTGTCAAAAGTTTTTATTTTTGTACTTCTTAGTCCTACTTTTTCTACTTTCCCTTTTGTTCCGTCTCCTAAGTAAACCAAGTCTCCTGCTTTAACTGACTGATCTAGAACCATAGAAGCTCCAGAAAATATATTTGATAAAATCGGCTGAAGAGCTAATGCAACTGCTAAACCTCCAACACCCATTGCTGCCAAAAGTGGAGTAACTTCAATTCCCCAAAGTCCTAATATGTAAAGAAGTGATACTGTTACCAATCCCACATTCATAATACTATGGAAAAGTGTTATAATTGAATCGTCAATTTTTGATTTTGTTTTCCTTGTTAACGTCTTAAAAGAGTTAATTACTATTACATCAATTATTACATAAGCTAAAACTGAAAATACTACTACCATTAAAGAATAAATTCCACTTTTTATAACCGAAGAAACACTTGCAGATAAAGAAACTTCCTGGATTGTTAATAGTAGTGATATTAAGAATGCTAAGAATGTTACCGGCTTTGATGAACGCGCAATCAATTCATCATCTAAATCTGTTTTGGTTTTACTTGTTAATTTTACTGCTATTTTTTCTATAATTAAAACCACTAAACGAATTACAAAGAATAAAGCTACAAAAACTACAAAAGCTCTCAAATAATCATTTGCTATATATTCACCTAACATATTATTTGTAATACTATTTGTTTTATAAAGTTTTTGGGAACTTAAAAAATTATTTAATGAAGTTTTCTATTACAACTTTATTTCTAACTTCGGGATGAAACAGAGTTGCGTAAATTGGTTTTGTTTTGTGCTTAATTGCTTGAGGTATTTTAGAATTTGTATATTTTGTAAAATCTTTTGGTAGCGTTGTACAATTGTTGTGCAAATGGTAAACTTCAACTTTTCCTTTTAATCCTAAAAAATCTTTTTTAAAATCCTCAGTAAAAAAACCTATTTCTTTTTTCTTTAATATATCTGCTCCAAAAATCTTGGAAATTATTTGAGCACCTGCACATATTCCTAAGACTGGCTTGTTTGTTTGTTTTATCCAAGAAAAAGAATCTTGATTATTTGTAAACTCGTTATCTTTTAGAGATGTTCCACAGATTATTATTTTTTCTGAGGAAATTAAGTCTTTATCTAATAACTTTAAGTAGTGCTTTACTTTAAATTCTGTTTTTAAATTTATTAATATTTTTTCTATCGGTTTTACAAATTCTAATTCGTGTAATTTATTTTTGCAAGTTGAAATTAAGAGTATCATTTGTTTTTTTACTTTTTATCAAAAAATTATATCCATCCTCCATGAATTATTTTCCCCTGAAATTTTTTTGTTTTTTACTTTTAATACTTTCTTGAATAGCGGACAATTTAGGACAAAAGTTTCAAACTCTCCGCCCTCTCCCGCTGGATGAATTTTGTATTTTTCAACTAACGAAGATATTTCTTTTATAAAATTTTTATCTATCTTTTTACCCAACCAGGTTTCATCTAAAGGATAAGCTGCCACTGAAATTATTATAGTTTCAAATTTATTTTTTATTAACTCTTCAATGTAAGGTATTTCGTCTTTTTGCCAGAGAGGATTAAAGCATTCTATTTTTAGATTATTACATATATTTTGTATCCTTGTAGACTGATAAACCGATTGAATTGCTCCTGAAACTACGCCTTCTATTTCGTAATTTTTTATTGCTTTTTTTATTGCATCTTCTAAATCTTTTAATTCGTTTTCTTTTTTTCCTTTTGTCTTTTGAATAATAATTGGTATTTCCATAGAATCTGCTTGGGCTTTCGTTTTTTTAATTGCTGGCGTATGAAACATAAAACTATCTTTATTTTCTGAGTCTATTGTTATTGCGCAAGTTAATTCATTTCCTGCCTTTTTTGCTAAATAAGCTGCGTAAAGAGAATCTTTTCCACCTGAGAGTAAAATGCCTAGTTTCATTTTAATAACAAAACCTCCGCTCGTAACTTTTATGATCAAGCCATTCTACAATAATCGAAATTATACAAGCCCTTCCATTTTCTATTGAATAAATTAATCTCCAGGCGTCAGGCAAATTATACTTCCAGAGATTTTTAATTCCGTACTTTTGTATGTAAACTTTTGGAATTTGTTTTTTTGGAATTTGAACTCCACAAAAAGGATTATCTTTGATATCTCCAAATGCTCTTTTTATGAATTTCGCAAGAGCTTCGTCTTTAGTAATTCCTGACTCAAGTTTACCAAAAGATTCCAGTAGCTTCTCGTTAATAAATTGTATTTCTGATTTCATTTTTTAGAACTCCAAAATAGATGAGCTTTTTTTAATCTTTTTTCTGCATCATCCGGATAGAATATCCATCCTATTTTGCCTTCTAAATCCACGGAAATTTTTCCTGAAGAAATAAGATAATCAATTATAAGTGAAAAAGTTTGATACATTGTTTTTTTTGGCGTTGCTTCCCACAGTGCTTTTTTTCTAAATTCCCCATCATGCTCTCTTATGAACTCTTCAACCATTAATATTGTGTCAAGCCTAGGAAAACGCAAAATATTTCCATTTTTTTTTAAATTGAATAATGACTCCATGTTATATCTATTGATATACCCCTATATTTAAAGATTTGGGTGGGAATTAGGTAGCTTAATAAAATCTTTTTTGTATTCAGTTAGATGAAGAAAAGGGGACAGGTTGTAATTTTTATAATATTGGCTCTATTTGTTGTTGTTAGTATATTATTATTTATGCTTATCCCAAGGAATATTGAAAAAATCCCCACCCCCGATTCGGATAAAATTTATTTTTATATTAATGATTTAATTGAAGATGGTGCGTTTGAATGTCTTAAGCAAGTTGGAATGCAGGGGGGATATTTTGAAATACCTACTCAAGTTTATGTAGATGAAACTGCATATTGGTATTATGAGGGAGTAAGCACTCAACCACTTATTGACACCATAGAAAACGAAACTGCAACTTGTATAAATAAATTTCTTGAAGATTCTACAAATATGATTTTGGAAAAATTTGGAAATGAATCATTAAAGTTAAATCAAAATAAAATTTCTTCTAAGGTTAGAATAGGGGAATGGAGAACTATTGTTGATGTTGAATATTCCCTAACTATCATGGATGGAGATTCGGGTTCAACAATTTCTGATTTTAAAGTAGAATATAAAATAAATCTTTTGAAACTTTATGAATTAGCAACAGGAATAGTAAATTATGCCAGTGTTCCTGAATTCGACAAGTGTAATCCCTCAACTAATTGCTATGGGGAAAATATTAATTTTACTTTTTTTAACGAGGGGGAAAATTTATTTATAAAAGGACAAACTTTTGCTATTTTTTCTGATGAAACGAAAGAAGAAGAGTATGAATTAAATTTTGCGATTAAGCGTCCAATAAAGGAAGCGTTTATGGGGGATGGTAAAAAAATGGCTGTTTTGTATGCGGATGATTCTGACTATAGAAATTTTGGAGCTAGCTCTTTAGAGGTTTTTGAAAATATAGATTTGAATGAAGGTGTTGATTATTACGACTGTGAAGATATTGAAGAATTTATCTCGAAAATTGATAGCTATGATATTGTTGTTATAACTGGTGGTATGCAATATCAGGTTCGTAAAAAAACCATTTTTAATGGTGATACAGGTGAGTCTGAAGATAGTTATTCTGATTCCGTTGGAGAACTTTTTTCTGGATGTAATGCATTTGGACCGCCAGAGAGAAAGATGGTTCTAAAAAATTGGGTTAACCGTGGAGGATTATTGTGGATTGGGGGTGTTGGAAAATTGGAGGCGGATTCTTATGAAATAAGTTATTTGGGAAGTTTGGGATATAAGAGTGTTGGCTGGCAGTGGGAAATTTCATTAGATGATATTGAAAATAGAATTTTAGAAGATGCCGAAGAAGGCAGATATACTGTTGGAAGAGAAGACATTATACAAAGTTCGAATGTTTTGATTAATTGCCCTAATGATATTTCAAAAGAAATTGTTGGAGCTTGGGGATTTTTTAAAATAAGTATTACACCTCTTGATGAAATAATTATTGGCAATATTGACAACCCTAGCTTATGGACTCGCAAATTAGGTTCTGGAGAAATTGTATTTGACAACTTTATACTTAAAGATAATATTTATGAAAAATTGGAATATGACGACGATTTGTATTCAAAAGGTTTGGCTGAAAAATATTTTGTAAATATTTTGAATTATTTGACTAAATTTGAGAACTATGAAAAAACTGAATTGAAGCTTTCATTGGGCTCTCCCATAAATGGAGAAGAAGTTGAAACTTCCAACCTTTACTTTAAGTCTGAATTTGGAGTAAATTCCACTTATGAATTATTTACAACTGATAGATCTGGCGTTGTGAATTCTATAGAATTGGAAGAAAAAGATATAACTAAAGATAGATTTTCTTCTGACTTATTTAAAATTACCTTAAATAATTATACTATCTGGGAAAACTTAAATGATGGATTGTACGAATGGCAAATTGGATCAAATGGCCTTTTTTCAGATATTGGATTCTTTTTTAAGAATAATTCTATTGAAAGTATTGAAATCATTGAGGAGGAAGTAATAAATGAAAATTAAAAAAATTATGTTAGTCTTTTTTGTTATTGTTTTATTCATATTGGGAATATCTTTTGCTTTAACTTTTTCTAATAATTCTAAAAACTTTTGTATAAATGGTGATGCTGGATTAAGCGCCAATTGCGAAATTGGTTGCTGTGTCGATAGAATAAAAATTGAGCATAATAATTATCCAAAAAACTTATGCGAAAGTCAAGAAGGAGTTTTTTATTCTGGAGCATGCGAGAATATTTTTATTTGTGATTAAAATTACTATTTTGTTTTTTTGATTAAATAGACTTCGTCGTTTTTTCTGACTAAGGGTAGTTTTATTCCGACTTCTTCTTTTGCTTTTGCGTTTTTTACGTCTTTACCTTTTATCTGCATTGATTCAACTTTTATATTTTCTACTCCCGTAGTATTTCCTATAATTGCTAAATTATCTCCGATTTTCAAATCTTTTACTAGTTTAATTGTTGCCACTTCTGCACCCTTGAAATAATGTATAACTTTTCCTATGAATTCTTTTTTTTCTGTTGCTGCCGAATGTTCAATTGTTGCGAAGTCATCTGAAGTTGGAAGTCCTAAATAAAACCCGCTAGAGAATTCTCTATTGTAAACTTTTTTTAATTCTTCAATTAATTCCCTTATCTCATTCTTGGTCAAATTATTATCAATTGCTTTTCTATATGCCTTTACTACCGTATCTACATATCTTGGATCTCTATTTCTTCCTTCGATCTTGAAGCTTCTTATTCCTGCTTTTTTCATCTTATCAATAAAAGGAAGTGTACATAAATCCTTAGCTGACATAACCTTATTATTATCTAACTTTAACTCATAGCCTTCCTGGTCGTCTTTAATTGTGTAGGTTCTTCTGCATGGATGAATACAAGCGCCTCTGTTTGCACTACGGTTGAATAAATGCTGTGACATAAAACATCTTCCTGAAATCGCTACGCACATAGCTCCGTGAACAAAGCATTCTATTGGAATTATTTTTGATATTTCTTTTATCTGTTTGAAATTTAATTCTCTTGCTAGAACTATTTGCTTTGCTCCTAAAGATTTGTAGAACTTTGCCGAACTTGAATTTGAAACTGAGCTTTGAGTTGAAATCATAAAAGGTATTTTGTATTTCTTGCAAAGTCCAATAACCGCAGGGTCCCAGCAAATTATGGCATCTACTTTTCCTTTTATTTTTTTTATTATTTTTTCTAACTCTGGCAATTCTTTATCATAAACTATTGTATTTAGGGTTACATATAATCTCGGCTTTCTTTTTGAAGAATTGCAAATTTCTCGCATTTTATCTAAATCTTTAATTGTAAAATTTTTTGCGGTTGCTCTCATTCCAAATCCTTTTTGAAGTCCGAAATAAATTGCATCTGCCCCCGCGTTTACAGCTGAAACCAACATTGCGAAATTTCCTGCTGGAGCTAGAAGTTCATATTCTTGTCTTGTCATATAATTAATTAGGAGCTTGGAGTTTTAAGGTTTTTGGGAAAAATTAAAATGCTATCTTGGCATCTGGATCTGGCTCATACTCTTCTCTTTCTGGATTTTCCCTTTCCACTCCTTCTTCAAAATATCTTATTACTTTCCTTAAGCCGTAAACTCCTCCTGAAATCATACTTAATCTGGCTAGGGGGATTACTCCAATAGCATGCCTTGCGCCATCATCATCACCTCTTCCTATTATTGCATCTATAACTATTGGATTTTTATATTCATCAATAATTTTAGCTAAATTTCCTCTATCCTCTTGCCCCTGAAAGACCCACTCTTCGTGCTCATTTAAAAGTAATGTTCCAGAATTAACACGAACTCTCTCTACATAACCTGGCATAGATAACTCGACATATGGTATTTCTAAATTATTTCCTGTTTCAAAATCTACAAGATTATCGGCTATTCCATAGTCTATCATAAAAAATAGTATCTTATTTTGTTTAAAAATATTATTATCTTATAGATACCATGCCTAAATCATCTTTATTTTCTTTAGAATAAAAAACATAACTACCCATATCCCTAAAACCAATAAAGCCAATAAAAATATTATTTTGGAATTTGATTGCATTGGTAGGGCTACATTCATGCCGTATATACTTGATATAAGCGTCGGTATTGAAAGAAAAATGGTAAAAAGTGTTAGAATGTTTACGGATTTATTTAGATTGTTTGAAAGTTTTGTGGTATAATAATTTCTCATGTTGGAGATTGATTTAAGGGTTTGTTTACATAGTTCCAAAGATTCTGTTAAATCTATAATTAAATCTTCAATCAATTCTTCATCTTTTTTTAAGAAAGTCAGGGATTTATCTCTTAGGATTCTTTTATATGTGTTTATTGTTGAGCCAAATGAAGAAATATAAATTGTTAATTTATCTTCGTCGTTTATTAGTTTTTCTATATCTTTATTTGTTAATTTGTTTAAATCTGCCTTATTTTCTTTAGTGTCTTTTATTATTTTATGGACTGATTTTTCGAAAAATCTTGATAATGAATAAAGAACTTTCACTAGATTTCTTGATTTTGAGAATAGCTCGTTTTCTCTTTTGTCGCTTAATACCGCGTCAAATATTTCTAAATTATGTTTTGATAATGTTAAGAAAAAATCTTTTGAATAAACTATTAAAAAAGATGAATCATATTCTTGCTTTATTTTGTTTGTCGGAGCCGTTAAATATATGTAAATTTTTTTAGATTCTATTTCAAATCTGGGATTTTCATGAATATCAAGCCCATCTATAATATTTTCTTTTTTTAATTTGAATTTATTTTCTAAAAAATCTATTTCTTCGGAATTTGGGTTAGAAACATTTATCCAGCAATTTGGAGAAAATTCTTCTGTTTTCTTCATTTTCTTTAATTTTTTGTCTAGATTAAAATATTCTATCATAATGTTTTTTGGATTGACTTATTTATAAATGTTTGAAATGCCACAATCTTAATAAAGTTCTCTTGGTTTTGTTGGTTATGAAAAAGAGCGTTAGACTTTATGTTACTGGAACTGTTCAGGGTATTTTTTTTAGAGTTTTTATTAAAGAGAATGCTGACAAATTAAATTTGAAAGGATTTGTCCGTAATTTGAATGATGGAAGAATTGAGGTTTTTTTAGAAGGTGGAATTGATGATGTTCAGAAAATGATTGATATTTGTAAAAAGGGTCCTAAGCATGCAATTATTCGGGATATAGAAATAAAACCTGAGAGTTTTCAGAGTTATACTGAATTTAAGATTCTTCGAGTTTGAATTTTGTTTCTTTTTAACTTATACTTGCTAAAGAGATTTCTTATGTATCGCTATACACAGCTAAATCTTTTATCTTCGTCTAAGTCTAAAAATAATTCAAAATTTGGTTTTTGGTGGGGGTGGTGGTAAAATCGAATAGGCGAACGAAGTGAGCCAAATGGGGGAATAAACTTGTGGAGTGGGTTTTGGGAAAGTGGGAGTTGTGGGTGGTGGTAAATAATATGGTTGAGCGAGCGGAGGCGAGTGAGCAAATGGGGGGTGGTAATATTTATAAACTATAGTTGCTCTATAGAATCATGGTAACAAGTATACAGATTAACGAAAGCGCAAAAAAACAACTTGATGAGCTGAAGGTTGCCAAAGAGACATATGAACAGGTAATTATTAATTTGATTTCTATTTCTGAGAAGTACAGTAAGGAGCAAGAAGAGTTATTGGCTGAGGGATATAGGGAAATGGCAAAAGAGAGCCTTAAGATAAATAAAGAGTGGGAAGCTATCGATTCTGAGATGGATTGGGAGTGGGATGAAAATGCAAATTAGAAGGGGGAATATTCTTTTAGTTAATTTCGAGCCCGTCATCGGAAAAGAACAAGGGAAAATTAGACCGTCGCTTGTAATACAAAATGATGTTGGAAATAGGGTTAGTCCCCTTACAATTGTAGCACCGATTACGTCTAAGATATTTGAAAAAAAATATCCTACTAATGTTGAAGTAAATAAAAATAAATCTAAGCTTAATTCTGATTTTACTATTTTACTTAATCAAATACGAACTATTGATAAATCTCGTGCTATTAAAAAAATGGGTTCGTTGGATTATACTTCCATGACCGAAGTTGATTTGGCTATTAGGATTAGCCTTGGTCTTAAAAATATAAATTCCTAAAATTTAAATTAATTCCCTTTCGTCTCTCCACATTTGAACATAATTCCTACAATGTTCTTTTAAATTCTGGTGTACTCAAAAAATCCATTCCGTTAATCTTGATTATGTGAAAAAAGGGTTTTTCCTGAGTCATAGTTTCTATGGTTTTCCATTTTGAAAGTATATTATAATTTAAATCAAAATAATCTAACATAAATCTAAGTCTCCCTTCAGATCCCATAAAACATCCGGCACAATTCCATCTTGATGTTTCATCCTCTATATTTTGCTCTTTTCTCTTATTTTCATAACTATTCATATAATGCAGAAGTGCTGCAGACTCTGTCTAAGTAAGATCTATTCCAAATAATTTCTTTATCATTTTTTTATGATGTTTATACATATAATCACTATATTCCATTTTAGTTATTAAAATAGCATTCGCTATAATATAAAATAAAGTATCTATCATCGGGGGTTAGCCCTCAAGAAAAATTTTAAAAAATCTAAAAATAAAATAAAAAATCAGGAAAGTTAGTAATAACTTTCGCCGAATTCTTCAGCTTTTTCTGGTTTCTTTCCAAGTAATACAATTAAAACTACCAATAATACCAAAAGGATTATTGC
>Ga0075122_10001355_pt1 | contig 17479 bp, 12 predicted proteins | sample AntAceMetag02UKB_FD_69790 | JGI IMG/M metagenome (GOLD analysis project Ga0075122, IMG submission 69790) | Saline lake microbial communities from Ace Lake, Antarctica - Antarctic Ace Lake Metagenome 02UKB | ecosystem: Environmental > Aquatic > Non-marine Saline and Alkaline > Saline | place... | reverse complement strand
TTAAATAACCCAAATATGGAAGAAATAAAAGAGTATCTTGTAAGTAACCTATGCAGATGCACAGGATATATTGCACAAGAAAGGGCCATAAAGAGTTATTTAGGTGATGAATCATGAAAGTCGTAAATAATAAGATTCATTCTGTTGATGGATTGGGTATTCTAAAAGGAAGACCAGCATTTACAGATGATTTATTTGAAAAGAATTCTTTGATTATTAAGGTATTACGATCTCCTCATGCATATGCCAGAATTGTAAAAATTGATGATGCATTAGCGAGAGAATTACCGGGAGTCGAAATGGTTATGACCTACAAAGACTTTCCAAGGATTCCTTATACAAGAGCTGGTCAAGGTTATCCTGAACCATCTCCGATTGATAAGTTTGTTTTGGATGAATATGTAAGACATGTTGGCGATGAAGTATTAGCTGTAGCAGCAATCGACGCAAAGACATGTGAAAAAGCATTGTCATTAATCAAAGTAGAATATGAGGTGTTAACACCAGTATTAGATTTTGAAACAGCGATAGATAACAAAGATATTATTCACCCAGAAAAAGAAATTCATGAAATGTTTCCAATTGGATTCGAACCGAAAAGAAATATAGCTGCTAGTTATAAAATGCATATTGGAGATGTTGAAAAATCACTATCTGAATGTGAATACGTGGTCAAGGAAAGTTTCTATACACAAGCACAAGCTCACGTGATGATGGAACCTCATACCGTGAACGCTAGAATCGATTATCAAGAAAGACTTGTTATCTATACTTCGACGCAAACACCATATCATATGAGACGTATTATTGCTCATGCACTCGAAATTCCAATTCAAAAAATTCGAGTAATCAAACCTAGAGTTGGTGGTGGGTTCGGTGGTAAACAAGCAATTCATGGAGAAATGTTTGTTTCTTATGTTACCTATAAAACTGGTAAACCAGCGAAGATGGTTTACACTAGAAAAGAAGTATTTGAATCAACATATACAAGACACCCAATGAGATTAGATGTCACATTAGGTGCAGATAAAAACGGTGCACTTAAAGCAATTGATTTTCATGTGTTATCTGATACTGGAGCATATGGAGAACACGCATTAACCGTATTTATGGTAGTTGGATCAAAAGTTTTACCATTGTATAATAAAGTAGATTCTGTACGATTTTTTGGAGATGTTGTATATACGAACCACACATCAGCAGGTGCATATAGGGGATATGGAGCAATTCAAGGGAATTTTGCATTGGAATCCGCAATCGACATGCTCTGTCATAAAATGGGTGTTGATCCAGTCGAGTTCAGACAAATAAATATGATGAAAGAAAATGAAACTTCACCAATATTTGCAATTATGGGAGAAGGTACCGAAGGAACCGCGATGGACATGGAAACATGTAAATTAGAAGAATGCGTTTCTAGAGGTAAGAAATTAATTGGCTGGGATGATATATATCCTAGAGTAGATTTGGGAGATAAAATCAAAAGTGTCGGTATGGCAATCGCAATGCAAGGTAGTGGGATTCCATATATTGACATGGGTAGTGCAACGATAAAGTTGAATGATAACGGATTCTATAACCTGTTAATTGGAGCAACTGATATTGGTCAAGGTAGTGATACTGTTTTGGCTCAAATAGCAGCAGAGGAATTGATGACTACCATCGATAAAATGATTGTGTACTCATCAGATACCGATTTAACTCCTTTTGATTGTGGAGCATATGCTTCTAGTACAACTTATGTATCAGGAAATGCAGTCTTAAGAGCAGCAAGGAAAATGAAAGATACGTTACTACAAGAAGCTGCTAGAGTTCTTGAATCTAAAGTAGAAGAGATTGATTTTGATGGAGAAGTATTTACATCAAAATCAAATAAATCCATTACATTAATTGATTTATCGAATCAGTTGACTTATTCAGAGTCTCAACAACAATTATCTGTTACATCAAGTTATGTAGGACACAAATCTCCGCCTCCTTTTATGGCTGGATTTGTAGAAGTTGATATTGACAAAGAAACAGGAGAGATTGATATTATCAATTATGTTTCTGTAGTAGATTGTGGTACCACGATTAATCCTCTTTTAGCAGAAGGTCAAGTGAATGGAGCAATCGTTCAAGGATTAGGAATGGCTATCTTTGAAGATGTGAAATATTCAGAGAGTGGAAAACTAGTTTCCAATAGTCTAATTAATTATAAAATACCTACAAGACTAGATATCAAGAAATTGACAACAGAATTTGTAGACAGCTATGAAGAAAGTGGCCCATTTGGGGCCAAATCTGTAGGAGAAATTGGAATTGATACACCACCTGCAGCATTTGCTAACGCCGTATATAACGGATTTGGAATACGAATAAAAACATTACCAATTACGCCAGAAAAAATACTATTTGCTTTACAAGAAAAGGAGAGAAATCATCATGAATAATAAAATAAAAACAATTTCGACAGTTATCTTCTTTGGAGCTGTTTGGGGAATCATAGAAGCTACAGTTGGATATGTACTTCATTTCTTACCAATATATATTGCCGGAACGATATTATTTCCAATTGTAAGTTTTCTATTATACAAAGCTTACACAATCACGAAATCAAGATCATCTCTACTAGCAATTGGAGGAATTGCAGCAGCAATCAAAGCAATCAACTTCTTTATGCCATTTGGTTCACCGTTTAAAATCATCAATCCAATGTTATCCATTATATTGGAATCGATGATGGTGTTAGTTGTAGTAAGCCTACTTAGTAAAGATGATATGAAAAGCAAAGCAACCGGATTCATCGTTGCTAGTATTGGTTGGAGAGCAATGTATTTGCTATATAACGGAATTCAATTTGCTACAACTGGATATGTATCAGATTACTTAGTAACCTTCTATACAGCAATAGAATTCACAGTACTATTTGGTTTGCTTAGTGCTGCCATTGCTTATGGGGTGCATTACCTAGATATGAAAGCGACGAATTCTAGTAGAAAGAATAGTTTTCAAGGGATTAGTCCATATGTATCATTCGCTACATTAGCAGTAGCAATCGTCCTAACAATATTTGCTTAGCAGGAGATTTTTATGAGTATTTATGATCTAATATCAAAATACCGAAAAGAGAATATTACTTTAATTTTGGTCACTGCCGTAGAAAAAACAGGTAGTGGCCCAGTTGAAGTTGGAAAAAAGATGATCTATTTAGAAACGGATAAAGCATTTGGAACCGTTGGTGGTGGTGCATTGGAGTATTATGCAAGAGAAAAATGCAAAGAATTAGTCGCAACCAGAGAAAACCTTTTAGAAACATACTTACTAGACGAAGGCAAAGTCTATCAAGAAACCACAACCTTACCGATGGCTTGTGGAGGAAAAGTGACTTTATTCTATGAATATATTGGCCCAAAAGAAACGGTTTATGTGTTTGGGGCAGGCCATGTAGGACAAGCTTTGGTACAAGTGCTAAAAACAATGAACTTTCACGTTACCGTTATCGATGACCGCAAAGCAGTAATTGATAACTTTAAAGGTGCGGATGTTCTAGTATTAAAACCATTTGTTCAGTATATAGAGGAAACCGGATTAAAAAGCGGTAGTTTCATTGTGGTGTGTACACCAAATCACAAACACGATTACCACGTTATCAATAAAGTAATCGAATTGAATATTAAACCAAAATATATGGGCATGTTATGTAGCCCTGAAAAACTAGCGGATTATTTAAAATCTACTTATGAACGGTTTGGAAAAGATATTGATCTTAGTTATTTTTACTCGCCAATTGGATTGGATTTAGGTGGCGGTAGTCCTGAAGAAATTGCAATTTCAATTACTTCAGAAATATTAGCCGTATCGCATGACAAAACAAAAATTGCACACATGAGGAGTTCGTTTAGTGATAACAATCATTACTGGGAAGATTAATACCGGAAAAACAACTAGAATAAAAGACTATCATCAAACGATTCATAAAGGCGATGGAATCGTATCTAGAAAAATAATGCTAGAAGACCGTGTATATGGGTTTAATGGAATAAGACTAACATCAAACTTTGAGTTCTTATTTATGATTCATGAACAATTTTCGAATCAAAATTCTGATGAAGATACCATCTTTGAATATGCGTATGACATTGGTCCGTATCATATTCTTAAGAATGGATTAGACTATATTGACAAAGCATATCAAGACATCATCTCAAGCCATATTTCGCCCGTATTTTTTGATGAAGTAGGAGTGCTTGAATTACAAGATTTGGGATTTGCACAGCATATCTCAAATGCAATAAAGAATGATCTTGATATTGTTATGACGATAAGGGAAGATTTGGTTTCTAAAATTGTAAGTAAATTTGAAATACACAAATATGAAGTGATAAAGTAGGTGCAATCATGTATGATTTGAGAATACTAGGTGGACAAGTTTATAGGAATGGAACGTTTCAACAAACAAACCTCTATATTAATGGAGAAATCATTGTTGAGATTTCTAAGGAACTATTCGACGCATTAGAAACGATTAATGTGCCGGGTTCTTTGGTATTGCCTGCATTGATTGATCCTCATGTACACTTTCATTTAGATTTAGGGAAAATTTATTCTAGAGATGATTTTTTATCTGGATCTATTCAAGCAGCTTATGGCGGCGTTACAACAATTATTGATTTCCTGGATCCAGTTGATAATCCTAAGGACTTAGAAATCGCATATAACAAACGTATGGTTGATGCTAGTAACTCCGTTGTGGATTATTTCTTTCACGCAACGATCAAGAATCCAAAATGTAATTTAGAAGAGTTTGTGAAGAAGATGAAAGAATTAGATATTAGATCTTTAAAATTATTTACAACCTATTCTGATTCTGATAGAAGAACATATGATGCAGATATTATAGAATTATTAAAGTTATCAGAACAATATGATTTCTTGTTATTAGCACATATTGAAAATGATGATTTAATCAATTTAGATGAAGCATTTACTTTTCGAGATTTAAACAAATCTAGACCGACAATTTCCGAAACGACGGAAGCGTTAAAACTAGCATCCTACGTTCGGCAGTATGGTGGGTATTTGTATATGGTTCATTTGAGTTCAGGATATACTATCGAACGGTTAAAAGTAGAATACTCAGATATCTTAAATAAACGGTTCTTTGTGGAGAGTTGTCCTCATTATTTCAATTTAAATCAAACACTTTTAGACCGTGAAGATGGATATTTATATACGTTAGCTCCACCGCTTCGCAGTCAAGACGAAGTGAATATATTAAAACAAAACATCGATTCTATCTATGCGATAGGAACCGATCATTGTGCGTTCTTTGAAGAAGATAAGAAACATGTATTCTTAAGCGAAATACCACTGGGTATAGGCGGGATTGAATACTCGTTTGATTTAATGTATCGACTATACAAAGAAAAGATTGTGGATAAAATGTCATCCAATATCTTTAAACTATATGGGTTTAATAATCGAGGTAAAATTGAAAAGGGATATTTAGCTAATATTTTTGTCTACGATTTGATGAACAATGAAATCGATGAGTTACATGGATTTACAGACTATACTCCGTATCGAAATATGCCTAGGTTAGGGCGAGTAATTCATACTCTTAACCGCGGTAAATTTATTATTAAAAATATGAAGTTTCATTATTCAAAAGCAAATAAAATATGAGGTGGTGCATAGTATGAAAGCTTTAATCAATTGTCGAATATATGATTATAAGAATTATCAAGAAAACGCATATATCATTTTTGACGAAAAAATTCTAGAAATAGGCGATATGTCTAATTTTAAAAAGAATAAAATAGATGATATCATTGATGTTAAAAATGATATTGTTTTCCCTGGTTTTGTGTGTGGGCATACGCATCTATATTCTGCATTTGCTAGAGGAATGAGCGTGCCATTTAATCCAAAAACATTTAAAGAAATCCTAAAACAATTATGGTGGAAAATGGATCATTTTCTTGATTTGGATATGACCTATTATTCTGCGCTGTCATCTGGGTTAGATCAAATTAAAAAGGGAACTACAACACTAATTGACCATCATGCTAGTAATTATATTACAGGGTCATTAAATCAAATTAGAAAAGCGTTGGTTGATGACTTAGGAATAAGAGCTCTGTTAGCATTTGAAACAAGCGATCGTTTTGATGTTGATGAAAGCATTATGGAAAATTATCGGTTTATTCAAAACAACAAAACAAATTCTGCAAGTGGCTTGTTTGGTCTACATGCTTCCTTTACACTTTCTCCAGAAACGCTGAAGAAAGTCAAATACAAGTTGAATGGTAGTGGAATTCATATTCATGTTGCTGAAAGTATTAAAGATGAAGAAGACAGCATGAAGAATTATGGTAAAACTGTAGTAGAGCGTTTGGATGACTATAATCTGATTAATGAGAACAGCATTCTTGTACACTGTGCGAATGTTACCGAAAAAGAATTGGATATTGTAAAGAAGAATAATGCATATATTGCGATCAATGTAACATCAAATATGAACAATGCAGTAGGATTACCAAATATCAGATTAATGGAAGACAAAGGGATAAAAATGATTATTGGGAATGACGGATTAATTCAGTCGATGCCAATGGAGTATTTAAACGCATATTATACCTCTCATTTACAATCTAAAAATCCGATTGGATTTTCAATCAATGGAATTAAGAAAGCAATTTTAAATGGTTATGAATTTGTCGGAAGACAATTAAATATAAAAATTGGTGAAATCAAAAAAGGATTTGTTGCGGATTTCGTAACGATACCATATCATGAGTTTACACCTTTGAACAAAGAGAATATATTTGGTCATGTATTTTTTGGGCTATTTCCAGGGTTTACTCCAAAGAATGTTATTGCAAAAGGTCGCTTCATAGTGAAGAACTATCAAGCGGATGAAGCATTAGAACAACAAAATGCGATTGCAATAAAAGAAGCAAGACGATTATGGAAGATAATAGAGAAAGAAGGTAGTAGTCTTGAATTTAAAGACTAGATTTGATGGTTTAGGGTTTAAAATAAATTTGAACCGTTTTATAACGAATAACAATCATAGAGTAGGTGAAGAAAAATGAGTGCAGAAATGAGACCGATTCCATTTAGCAAATTAATTAATTGGATGATTTCTGAATATCAAAATGAGCAATCAATTTTTGGAATTCATGGAAATAAATTTTATAAAAACAAATCAGGTACGACAATCGAGATGTTTGGCGATAAAATTAGTTCGCCAGTAGGTCCAGCAGCCGGACCGAACTCCCAGTTGGCCCAAAATATTATAGCCGCTTATTTAGCTGGCGCTAGATTTATGGAACTAAAGACAGTGCAAACTATGGATGGTGAAGAATTAGCTGCATGTGTCCCACGCCCATGTATTAACGTTGAAGATGAGGGATATAATGTTGAATGGTCAACAGAATTAAAAGTTGTAGAAGCTCGAGATGAATATGTTAAAGCGTGGTTTGCAATCCATGTATTGGCAAAGGAATTGGGTGTTTCTGATGGTAGAGATTTTATCTTCAATATCTCAGTAGGATACACATTAGAAGGAATAAAAACACCGAAAATTGATTCTTTTATCAATGATATGATTGATGCATCCGACACTATGATTTGGAATGAATGTAAACAATACTTATTAGAAAATATTGATATTTTTGACAATGTTACTGTCAAAGATATTGAACATATTGAGGGAGCTATTTCACCAAGTATTACAATATCAACCATGCATGGTTGCCCTCCTGAGGAAATTAATTCAATTGTTGAACATCTAGTTACTGTAAAAGGGATGCATACGTATGTGAAGTGTAATCCGACCTTATTAGGTTATGATTATGTTCGAAAGATCCTTGATCAATTAGGGTATGACTATTTGTCATTTGATGATCATCATTTCAACGATGACCTACAATGGAAAGATGCCATCCCGATGTTTACACATTTACAGAAATTAGCACAAGAAAAAGGATTGGTTTTTGGATTGAAATTAACAAATACGTTTCCTGTGCAAATTAGAAATTCAGAACTTCCTGGTGAGGAAATGTATATGTCAGGACGTGCTTTGTTCCCACTTAGTATCAGTTTAGCGCAAAAATTGACAAAAGCCTTTGCTGGTGAGATGCCATTATCTTATTCTGGTGGTGCTGATGCTTTAAATATCAAAACTATTTTCGAAACAGGGATTCGTCCAGTTACAATATGTACTACAATCCTTAAACCGGGTGGATATGAAAGAATCAAACAAATGGCTGAAATCTGCGAACCGTTATTAAATGGCGGATTCAAGAAAATAAGTGTTGATAGACTTACGACAATTGTTGAAGGTTTACATAAATCAAAATATAATCATAAAGATATTCGAGAAATTGGATCAAGAAAATCAGGGACTGAGTTGCCTATATTTGATTGTTTTAAATCACCATGCAATGCAAATGATGTTGGGTGTCCGATAGAACAACAGATTCCCGAATATTTAAACCTGGTTTCAAAAGGGAAGTACAAAGAAGCATTTGATGTGATATCAATTGATAATGCTGCACCTGCAATTACCAGTACTATTTGTGATCATCAGTGTCAAAGCGTTTGTACAAGAGTAGATTATGATGAAAGTCTATCTATCCGAGATATCAAGAAAGTAGCAGTCTTGGCTGCTCAAGATAATTTTATAGAAGAAACAGAAATCAAGAACCTTAGAACTGCAAAAAAAGTAGCAGTTATCGGGGCTGGTGTTGGGGGAACTGCAACAGCTTTATTCTTGAGACGCAACGGTGTACACGTTGATGTTTTTGAAAAACGTGATAAGCCGATGGGTATCGTGACTTATATAATTCCAGAATTTAGGATCCCTTCACAAATGATTGAAAGAGACTATAATTTAGCCGTAGCAGCTGGAGTTAATTTTCATTTTAACGTTGCTGCCGATTTTAATGTCAATCTACTAAAAGAAGAGTATGATTATGTAATAATTGCGATTGGATCTTGGTTAAAAGGATTTAACCCATTAAAAACAGGTAAAGAGCTATCTTATGAAGCGTTGGACTTTTTAGAAAAATCTAAAGCAAGCAATTTATCACTGAATCTTGGTAAGCATGTTGTAGTAGTAGGTGGTGGTGATGTATCAATGGACTGTGCTAGAAGTGCGATGCGTACGGCTGGTGTTGAGCAGGTAACATTGATTTATCGTAGAACTAGAAAAGTTATGCCAGCTACTTACGAAGAATTCTGTTTAGCTACTGGAGATGGTGTCGTTATTAAGTTCTTAACTTCACCAGTTGAATTTGATGGAAAAACGTTGACTTGTGTAAAGAATGAATTAATCGATAATAAAGCTAGGTCAACAGGAGAAACATTTAAAATGGAATGTGATTCCATTATTAACGCTACTGGAACCAAAGTAGATAAAACTGGTTATGAAAGAAATAATATCGCACTAAATAAGTGGGGTTATCCACAAATCAATGATAAAAATGAAACTTCAGTAGAAAATGTATATGTAGCTGGTGACTCAAAAGCAGGAGCCAAAACAATTGTTAAAGCGATTGCAGATGCTAAACTAATTGCAATCGATGTCTTGGATAAATTGGGACTAAGTAATGATTTTGTGAAAGTAATCGTTCTTGAAAATCAGGCTACATTATATGATAAAAAAGGTACTTTGGAAGAAAGATTGGAAGCAAAACTTGACGGATTACGTTGCTTAACATGTGATCAAGTTTGTGATATATGCGTAGATGTCTGCCCGAATAGAGCTAATATAAGCATTCATATTGCATCTGAATTATTTGGCCAAAAACAGCAAATTATTCATATTGATGGTATGTGTAATGAATGTGGTAACTGTGGTACTTTCTGTCCGCATAGTGGTCGACCTTATAAGGATAAAATCACATTATTCTGGACTGAACATGATTTTGTTGATTCAACGAACATTGGATTCCTTCGCTTAAGTGAAAACCAATTTAAGGTTCGCGATGAATTGGGGAATGTATTTAATTATACAATTGGAGACAATACAGTCTCGAAAGAAGTTGCAATAATAATTGATTCCGTTAACAAAGAATATTCATATTTAATGATTTGAGTCTATAAAACAGTTTAGATTGAGTTTCACTAAAGTGGTTTGTATTATGATTTCTAAGGAGGTAGCATTTATGGGAGATATTAGTAATTCAATTAAAAAAACAGATAGTGATGAAAAGATATCTGGGAGTGCAATATATGTAGCGGATATTAAGATGGATGGTATGTTACATGCCATTACATTAAGAAGCACAATTTGTCACGGCGAAATTAAGACGATAACATTTCCTGACATTCCAGAAGGATATCATATTGTTTCTGCAAAAGATGTTCCAGGCAGGAATGTCGTTAAAATAATCTTTGATGATCAACCGGTATTTACCGAAAAAGATATCACTTATTTAGAAGAACCAATTCTTTTAGTGATTGGGCCTGATAAGGAAGTTGTTCAAGACATTTTAAATCAAATAGTTGTTGAATATATAGAAAAAGACCCAGTATTTGATTGGGTCAATTCTGCAGTCAATTATCATTTTGATAAGGGTTCTGGTATAAAAGCGTTCGAACATGCACATAAAGTGATCGCATTTGACTATGAAACTGGTTATCAAGAACAAGCATATATCGAACCGCAAGGATTCCTAGGATATATGGACGGTGAAAAGGTTACATTGATTGGTTCTATCCAGTGCCCATATTATGTTAAAAACGCTGTTATAGACGCATTAGGGACTGATCCAGACAATGTTAGAGTGATTCAGCCATCTATAGGTGGTGCATTTGGTGGCAAGGAAGAATTTCCATCATTAATGGCATGCCAATTAGCGGTAGCTGTTCAAAAAATCGGACAACCAATTCAACTTTTGTATGAAAGAGAAGAAGATATGTTAGTTACAACAAAACGGCATCCTTCTAAAATTCATTTTGAAGCTGCAATGTCTGAACACAATGAAATTTTAGGTTTTAAAACATATTGTGCAATAGATGCAGGTGCTAATATTGGATTGAGTGGTGTTGTATTAGCAAGAGCACTCATTGCATGCACAGGTGCTTATACAATAAATAATTTGGATGTGTCTGGAGATGTATTTATTACAAATACCGTTCCGAACGGTGCATTTAGAGGATTTGGTGCTCCGCAGATGTATTTTGCTATTGAAATGTTTATGGAACATATTGCGTTAGAATTAGATTTAGATCCATTAGAATTTCGAATGAATAACCTTGCCAAACAAGGAGATAACACCTCTACAAATGGTACCTTTAGAGATCCAATCATCATGGATGAAATGATCATAAAAGCAATGGAGATTTCTGATTATAAAAACAAACGCAAATTGTATGATGATACAAACTCATACAAAGGAATCGGTATGAGCTTTTTCTTCCACGGTTGTGGATTCACAGGCTCAGGGGAAGCAACTCATATCAAAGCAAAAGTGAAATTACGTAAAGAAAAAACAGGTAAAGTACAAATTTTAGTTGCAGCTGTTGATATGGGTCAAGGAATTCGTACAACACTTCGAAAAGTTGTGTCTCATATTCTAGAGATTCCTATTGACGATGTTATCTTTAATTTTCCCGATACAGATCTTGTACCAGATTCAGGTCCAACTGTTGCATCGAGAACAATAATGATTGTTGGAGGATTAATTGCTAGAGCGACAAGAGAAATGAAAGAACGCTGGATGGAAACAGAATTTACTGTAGAAAAACAATATGTACAACCAGATTATATAAAATACGATGAAGCAACCTTCCAAGGCGATGCTTATCCAGCATACTCTTGGGGGATAAACATTGTAGAAGTGGAAGTAGATAAATATACATATCAAGTGAAACTACAACACACATGGTCGGTTTATGATGTTGGTAAAGCAATTGATGAACGTATCGTAATCGGACAAGCTGATGGTGGGTTAACGCAAGGAATCGCATATGGTTACCTTGAAGTCATGACACATGAGTTGGGTAAAATCAAACAAAAGAATATGACAGATTATATTATTCCTACTGCTATGGATACCAATAAAATGGACACTGTAATTTATGAAAACCCATATGCATTTGGTCCTTATGGAGCCAAGGGAGTTGGAGAGCTTACGCTAGTCGGAGGTGCACCAGCAGTAGCATATGCAATTGAACAAGCAATCAAGCGAAAAGTATTTAAAATTCCAGCAACACCGGAATATTTAATGGAGTTGGTGAAAAATGACAGAAATTAAATTTAGGTTAAATGGAGTTCCAGTAACAATGGAATCTGATCCGAATAGAAGATTATTAGATGTATTACGTGAAGATTTTGAAATGACAGGAGTCAAAGAAGGTTGTGGCGAGGGAGAATGTGGAGCTTGCGCAGTCTTATTGGATCATGAAATCGTCAATTCTTGTTCGGTACCACTTGCGAACTGTATCAATAAGGATATTGTTACAATAGAAGGCTTTGCAAAAACCAGTCGTTATAAAGTGATTAAGAACGCATTCGAAGAAGAAGGCGCTGTTCAATGTGGATTTTGCACACCAGGAATGATGATTGCTAGTGAAAGCTTATTGAACAAAAATCCGAATCCAAGTGACCAGGAAATTAAAATTGGGCTTTCTGGGAATCTATGTAGATGTACTGGATATGCTATGATTATAAAAGCAATACAAAAAGCTTCCAAAGATGGTGATGGCTTATGGTAAAAACTGTGATACCTTCATCGTTGATAGAAGCATTAGAATATCTATCAAACGAACAATATCGTTTTGTTGCTGGTGGTACGGATATGTTGATTCAATATCACAATCGTTCACTGCTACCAATAGCGTTTAAAGACAATATAATGTATATTGCTCATATTCCGGAACTACTATCCGTTACGGAAGATGATGAAAACATCTATATTGGTGCTTGTGAACCGTTAGAAGCACTATTAAAAAATGATCTTGTTCCACAACTACTAAAAGATACCATTTTAGAAATGGCATCCCCAGCAATAAGACATACCGGAACCTTAGGTGGTAATGTTGGGAATGCGTCTCCAGCAGGAGATTCTTTGGTACCAATGTATCTATTAAATACATTGATTGAAGTTCGTTCAAAACACAGTACAAGAAGATTAAGGATTCAAGATTTTATTCAAGGTGTTCGTAAAATTGATTTGCACCCAGATGAAATCATTAGTAGAATAATTATTAACAAGTTAGAGTTTACGAAAGCTTCATTTGTTAAAGTTGGCCCACGTCTAAGCGATGCAATTTCAAAAGTATCATTTGCAGGAGCAATAACCCTTGTAAATGGAGTTGTTGATGACTTGCGCTTTGCATTTGGCGCTGTAAATATCACCGTTGTTAGAAGACCTGATATTGAATGTTTATATATCAATAAATCACTAGAAGAATTAAAAGCAAGTATAGATGAGATTATCGAAAAATATAAACCATATATTAAACCAATTGATGATCAAAGATCAAATAAAGAATATCGTACGACTGTTTCAATAAATTTATTGCGGGGATTTATCGAAGAGCTATAGGGGGGATAATTTGAATCGTGAGTTGATAAAGCAAGCAAGAGGAGAAGTGCCAGCGGATTTGGTATTAAAGAACTGCAAAGTTATTAATGTGTTTACCAAAACCATTGAAGTAGAAGATATTGCAATTAGCAATGGAATCATACTTGGCACAGGAACGTATATAGGAAAACAAGAAATTGACTTCAGTAATTTCTTTGTTTCGCCTGGATTTATGGATGGACATTGCCACATTGAATCTTCTATGGTAACTCCAAGTGAATATGCCAAATTAGTAATGCCTGCGGGAACAACTTCCGTTATTGCTGATTGTCATGAAATCGCTAATGTATGTGGTAAATCTGGAGTAAAATTCATGTTAGAATCCGCAAAAGAATCACCATTGGATGTATTTATGATGATTCCATCATGTGTTCCGGCTACCGAATTTGAAACGTCTGGAGCAATCCTAGATGCAAACGATATTGATGAATTGAAAGAACTCGACAATATCATTGGTTTGGGTGAGATGATGAATTATCCAGGAGTCATTGAAGGCAATACTTCTATTCACGATAAATTGGATTTGTTTCCTGAGAAACCAATTGATGGACACGCACCAACTGTATTTGGGAATGATCTCAATGCATATATTCTTTCTGGAGTTATGACCGATCATGAATGTACAAGTCATTTGGAATTAATGGATAAAGTAAAACGAGGAATGTATATCCATTTACGAGAAGGTTCTCAAACTAAAAATGTTTTGGATCTATTACCTGGCGTTAAAGAAGCATATATAAACAGATTGTTGTTCTGTACCGATGATATACATCCAAGTGATATTTTGAAGGATGGTCATATCAATCATAATATTAATTTAGCGATAGAGCATGGAGTCAATCCAGTATCTGCAATTCAAATGGCGACGATTAATATTGCGACTTGTTATAATTTAAAACATTATGGAGCAATCGCTCCTGGTTATTACGCAGACTTGGTTGTGTTTGAAGATATCAATCATATCGTACCAAAGTATGTGTATAAAAAGGGAACACTCGTTGCACAAGATTTAAAACCGTTATTTGAGTCAATACCACTTATTGATAATGCCGTTTTAAATACAGTACACTTTGATATCAATCAGTTTTCATTTCAATATCACTTAAAATTTGAAATGGTAAATGTGATTCAATTAGTAAAGAATAATGTAGTAACCCACAAAATTGTAGAAGAAGTCAATTTGAAAGATGGCGATGTTGTACTTTCCAATGAGAGAGATTTATTAAAACTCTTTATTATTGAACGACATCACAATACTGGTAATATTGGTAGAGCTCTTCTCTCAGGCTATGGTATGAAGAATGCAGCAATTGCTCTTAGTATTGCACATGATTCTCATAATATTGTCTTAGTATCCGATAACGAAAGAGATTCTCTTATTGCATTAAAACAAATCCAAGACATGACCGGAGGAATTGTTTTAGTATCAAAGGGAAAAATTATAGATTCTCTTCCATTAGAAGTTGGCGGAATCATGACCAATGCATCTGCACTTGTTGTGAAGGGAAAATTGGAACACATGGATACAGAAGCAAGAAAACTAGGCGTTCTAAAAGAGATTGATGATCCGTTTTTATCGCTTGCATTCTTGTCTTTACCTGTTATTCCAGATTTAAAATGTACAGATAAAGGGTTATTTGATGTTCGTAAGTTTAAAATCATTTCATTAGAGGCGGGTGAAGATTCATGAAAAATGTAAAGTATTTCGAATGTACACTCTGTCATCAAACATTCGATAAAAAGTTAGAACTTATGACCTGTCCAAGCTGTGGAGAAAAAGGTATACTTGAAATTGTTTTTGATTATGATAAAATCAAAAGAGAAGTTGATAGAAGTTATTTTATGAATAATAACGATTATTCTATATGGCGTTATTTGCCTTTCTTAACTGTTGATGCTGCATATATTGGCAACCCATTGAAAGTGGGATTCACACCGCTTTATAAATCAAAAAAATTAGCAGAAAGATATTATACAGAACATCTCTATTTTAAAGATGATGGATGCAATCCAACCCAATCTTTGAAAGATAGAGCGTCGGTTATCGCTTGTGTCAAAGCAAAGGAACTTGGATATGATACCATTTCATGTTCGTCTACTGGAAATGCTGCTTCAAGTTTAGCTGGTAACGCTGCGAAACTCGATTTAAAAACAGTAATTTTCGTTCCTGAAAGAGCACCAATTGGTAAACTAATTCAATTAAAAATGTTTGGAGCGGACCTAATAAAAGTAAAGGGGGATTACAAATCTACTTTCCAATTATCTAGGGATGCTATTAACCACTATAAGTGGTATAATAGAAACGCTGCAATTAATCCACACCTCATTGAAGGGAAAAAGACAGTTGCACTGGAAATCGCTGAACAAATGGATTTTAAACCAACAGACTGGGTAGTTGTTTCTGTAGGTGATGGATGTACCATTGGCGGAGTATATAAAGGATTTTACGATTTATACAATGTAGGCTTGATTTCAGAAATTCCTAAAATAATGGGAGTTCAAAGTGAAGGGTGCTCGCCTTTTTATGACGCATTTCGTAACCGGACAGAACTTCAAGAAGCAGAAGAAAATACCATTGCAGATAGTATAGCTGTTGGTATTCCAAGAAATCCAGTTAAAGGAATGAACGCAGTTATAAAATCAAATGGAGCTTTTGTAAAAGTGTCTGATGAGAAAATCTTGGAAGCAATGAAACTTTTAGCGAGTCAAGAAGGTATTTTTGCTGAGCCAGCTGCCGCAGCTTCTTTGGCAGGATATATTCATGCACGTGAACAGTATATTATTCGAAAAGACGAATCTGTTACCGTGATTATCACAGGCAATGGATTAAAAGATCAAAAAACAGCATTAAACTTGATTACAGATTGGGTGGAACTAGAACCCGATTTAAAACAACTAATAAATCACATAGAAAATGAAGGAGAAAAGAAATGAGTAAAATACCATTTGGGCCAACTTACGATGAAATGTTACATCCTAATACGGTTGAGCCAAAAACAAGAGAAAGAGCATTACAAGCAAAATCAGATGAGTTGAATCCACTTAATTTGTTTAACATTACTTGGAGGAATGATGAAAATGAAGTAAACAAAATAGTATTACCAAAAGAATTAACAGGAGTGGATTGTAATATAGTAGTATTACTAGGAAAATATTTCCCTTCAGGTTCTCACAAAGTAGGTCCAGCATATTCTACATTAATTGAAGGTTGTGTTGATCAAACCATTTTACCTGGAAAACATACGATTTTAGGACCATCTACTGGTAACTTCGGAATTGGAGTGTCTTATATTTGTAATCTAATGAAGTATGATTCAATTGTAATTATGCCTGATAATATGAGTAAAGAACGCTATGAAAGAATCAAACGCTATGGCGCTAAATTAGATTTAACTCCGGGAACAGAATCGGATGTAATCTTAACCTTAGAACGTACGTTTGAACTTAAGAAAGATCCAAAGAATAGAGCATTAGCTCAATTTGAGTTATTACCAAACTATCGTTTTCATAGACACGTTACAGGACATTCATGTATTGAAGCTGTAAAGGGAATTGGGAATGGTAGAATTGCATGTTTCACGTCTGCTCTAGGATCTGCGGGAACATTAGCTGCTGGAGATCAAATTAAATCTTTTTTCCCAGAAGCAAAACTAGTTGCTCTAGAACCTTATGAGTGTTCAACATTAACAAACGGAGGTAGAGGACAACATCGCATCGAAGGTATTGGTGATAAAATGTGTACATTGATTCACAATGTATTGAACACCGACTTTGTTGTTTTAGTAAAAGATGATGATTCCGTTAAAGGATTAAAAGTAATCTATGATGGTATTGATATTTTAGTTGAAAATGGTATCGAACGAAAACAAGCGGAAGCGATGAAAGAATTATTTGGA
>Ga0075122_10001354_pt1 | contig 17489 bp, 16 predicted proteins | sample AntAceMetag02UKB_FD_69790 | JGI IMG/M metagenome (GOLD analysis project Ga0075122, IMG submission 69790) | Saline lake microbial communities from Ace Lake, Antarctica - Antarctic Ace Lake Metagenome 02UKB | ecosystem: Environmental > Aquatic > Non-marine Saline and Alkaline > Saline | place... | reverse complement strand
AATAGAAGGATTATGAAGAAAAAAATATTAGTAACAGGTGGGGCTGGTTATATAGGCGGTTTTATTATTAGAGAGTTAAAAAATGAGGGCTTCAATGTTGTTATTGCTGATAATTTGTCTCAAGGGCACAGAGAAGCAACAACTGGTTTTGAATTTCATAAAATTGATCTAGTTAAAGAAAAAACAAAACTTAATACACTATTCAAGAAGAATAAATTCGAAGGCGTTATCCACATGGCCAGCTTTATTCAGATGGGGGAATCATTCAGAAATCCCAATAAATATTTCCGAAACAATTTAATGGGAGCAATGAACTTGTTAGATGTTATGTTAGAGAATGACGTCAATAAAATAGTCTTTTCTTCTTCTGCTGGTGTTTATGGCTCTCCCAAAAAGCTACCAATTAAAGAAGGCGATCCCAAAAGCCCGGAAAATCCATATGGAGAAACAAAACTAATGATTGAAGATGTTCTTCATTGGTTTGATAAAGCATACGATTTTAGGTCGGTAAGTATTAGATATTTCAATGCTGCTGGAGCAGCGCTAGATGGATCGATTGGAGAAGCACATCCTAATGAAAGCCACATCATTCCGTTAATTATTAAAGCGGCTCTTGAGGGAAGAGAATTTACCATCTTTGGCGATGATTATAAAACTCCAGATGGAACATGTGTTCGAGATTACGTTCATGTTTTAGATTTAGCCAAGGCTCATACGGCTGCTATCAATTACCTAATCAAAGGTGGGAAAACCAATCAATACAATGCGGGAACAGGTGGTGGATATTCAAACAAAGAGATTGTTGAGGAAATAAAGAAAGTAGCTGGAGATTTTAAGGTAAAAATGGGACCACGTAGACCAGGAGATGCAGACACCCTATATGCCTCAATAAGCAAAATTAAAAAAGATTTAAATTGGAAGCCAAAATACAAACTAAAAGATATTATCGAAAGTGCATACAAGTGGCACAAGTCACACCCCAACGGATACAAGAAGAATAAATGAAATTACATATAGACACTTCAAACAGAGAAAAGATAGTTGTTGGGATCGATGGTGAAAAATTTGAAACAGAAGCAATAAAAGAAAAATCCCAGAAACTTCTTCCTTTTATTAATGAGGTGTTAAAGAAAAAAGGCATTAAAATCGAAGAAATTACTGAAATAGAAGTTAATACAGGGCCGGGATCTTATACTGGTTTAAGAGTTGGAGTTTCAGTTGCCAATACAATTGGTTGGGCCTTAGACATTCCTGTTAATGGTAAAGATTTGAAAAAAGGTGAAATAGTTGAAATAAGATACAACACAAAACAATAAAGAGCTTGTGTTATAAAAAGTTGCAAATAATGTAAAGAGAGTGTATACAGAGGTTACTGCTTAGTATTGCTAAGTAAAATGACAAAGAAAGTTTTACACAAAATATTTTCTGCGACAATTTGTTTTTCGTTGTTACTAAATTCCCTTATGGGATTTTTTTTATACCCTCAAACAGTTTTTGCTGAAGAGATAATTCAAGAAGAGGAACTGACCGAGGCAATAGCGCCAGCCTCAGAACCAACACCCGTGCCTCCTGCTGAACCAATTCTACAATCAGACACAGAAGAGTTAGTACCATCAGAATTGCCAGAGGTAGACACAGAAGAGTTAGTACCATCAGAATTGCCAGAGGTAGACACAGAAGAGTTAGTACCATCAGAATTGCCAGAGGTAGACACAGAAGAGTTAATAGATAGCCCGGTGGCTGAAGAATCGGCAAGTCTCACGGTCTCTATTTGGGTTGAAAATGAAGGCGGTTCAATAACTACTAATAGTACTGTCGGTGAGAATGTGGAATATCGATATAAAGACACTCAGGCAAAAGTTCTTTTTACAAAACTGACTAGCTCGGGATATTTAACAATCAGAGAATTTGAACCCGAGAGTGCTGATGAGTTGGGTATTTTGGGCAAAGCTTATGAAATCACCTCAGACATGGAAGATGGTACTTTTGAATACAACCTAACTCTTCCTATTCCAAGCGAATCTAAAGACAATCTCTCCGTTAAGTTCTCAGAAACCTCAGATGAGTTGTCCAATGCTCAGGTAGTTGACGAATCCACGGAAATTGGAGAAAACACAATCACCGTTACTGGTCTGGACCACTTCACTGTTTTTGTAGTTGTTAATCCTCTTCCCACTGGAGTATCAAATGGTGATAATTGTACAGTAGTATCTATAATTGAAACCTGTTATGACACGATTCAAGGAGCTATAACTGCAGCTAGTGCTGATGAGGTAATCAATATTCAACCTGGAACACATGTTATTAGTTCACAATTAGTTATTGATAAGAATCTAACAATGTTAGGAGCCGATATGGCTACTACTATATTAGTACCTAGTTTTAATACTGGTACTTCTGATGATACTAGGGGTTGGATTTTAATAAATGGAAACGATACAGAGGTCAGTATTTCGGATATTACACTTGATGGAGCTGGATATAACATCCACCAAGCGATAAGAGTTAATGATGCACTCTCCGTTAATCTTGAAAATGTTACTTTTAAAAATATCTCTCATGTTAGCCCATATTTAGGTTTTGGAATCGCTTACATGAATACACAGGGAACTGTAAACAATATATTCTTCGAAAATATACAAAGAGTTGGACTAACTCTGTATTACGATGAATCAACAGTTAATGTTAATGGTTTTTCATATGTTGGAAAAGGAAATGGAGACTGGTTAGACTATGCAATCGAAGTAGGTGGTGGTGGTCACTTGATTCTTAATGATGCAAATATTACTAATTGTAGGGGAGTCGCATTATCAGATGGTTCAGAGTCTGCAGGAATCTTGGTTACAACTTACTATGGAAGTGGTTCAACAGCAAATATAGAAAATTCAAATTTCAAAAATAATTCATTAGGAATAGCAATTGGATACGATAGTACAGACACAAGCGCTGTAAATGTTCATACCAGCGATTTCAGTGGAAATGATTTTGGAGTAGACACAACACAACCACAAGTAAATGCTACGTATTGTAAATGGAACTCCAGTAAAAAAAGTGAAATATTATCATTTATCGGGGGTGATGTTCTTATAGATCCCTGGTACGGTAAAGACGTTACTCAAGAAGTTACAGTTAATGAGTATGAAAAAAATGATATTTATTATGTAAAACTAAATGATATCCTCAATTTTAATATTACTGGAGAACCCATCTACAACCAACATTATATTGTTGGACTCTGGGGATATGATGAATTAACAGGAAGCAGAACATCAAGTAGATATATCGGCTGGCAAAATATAAACCCAGACAGTAATGATCTTGTCAATTTAGATAAATCTTGGAATATGGTAACTGATCATTGGATGGGAGTTAATGCTCCCGGAACTACTATCCCTGAAGGAGATTACCTTTTATGGACAGAACGATACTATGATGAAGGTGGCTATGTGTCAGGATCTACCATCAAAAAGAGAGTAACTATTGACAATACCGCTCCTATAACTTCTATAACATACCCACACAGCGATGACTTCTTAAATTCATTTACAGCAATTGGAACTGCGTCAGATGCAGATTCTGGTGTAGATTATTCAGAACTTAGATTTAGAAGAACGGATGCTTCTGGTTTAACAACTTGTATGACAAATCTAGTATTAGGTGATTGGACATTAGATGTTAATGGAGTATCTAGTTGTCAGGTTCCTGACGGTGTATATGATGTTAAATTAAAAGTTGTAGATAATGTTGGTAATAAAAAATGGAGACAAGTTGCGAATGTAACTATTGATAATACCGCTCCCGTTACTCCAAGCTTAGTATCTCCAATCGATGAGGCAGTAATTCAACCATCATCGGCAATTTTAGATTGGACTGATGAGACTGATGATAATGGGCCAGTAATTTATAATTATCAAAGTTCTTGGTCTGGTGGGGGACATTATGGTCCAGTTTCAACGGGGACAGCCTCTCAAATTAATGGTACTGGAAGCTCTGATGGTACTGGAAGCTCTGATAGAGCTTATAGTTGGCAAGTTCAAGCTTGTGATAGTTTAAATAACTGCAGTGCTTGGTCTGGACCTTGGGAAGTAACTGTTGATGGAACAAATCCTGGAAATCCAGGTACTCCCTCTACCAGTCCAAATCCAACCACTGTTTTAACTCAAAACTGGACATGGACGGCTTCAACTGATGCTGGAGGCTCTGGTGTTAAAGGGTATTGGCAGAATTTCTATAATGTCCTCACAAGTAGCAGTATTAGCGGCTGGTCTTGGATTGACAACATCCTTGGTATAAGTACAAATCTCACAGATGGTCAGTACCAGATGAAACTCAAGAGTGAGGACAACGCAGGGAATCAAAGTGACTCTGTGTCATCCTCCAATCTTCTCGTTGACACAGTCGCACCTATAATTCCGGCCAATCTTCGCTATACCACTACGGGCGGATCACTGATCGGCTGTGGAAGTATCACAAATCAATATAATGTTACCGCCAAATGGGACGCAGCCACAGATACCAATTTCTCTCATTATGAATACCGTTCATTCAATCCCACAACTGGTTGGATGTGGAACGGCGGGAATATTGGCAATGTGCTCTCTCGATCCGGTGCTTTTACTGTCGGACAGGGTACATATGGCTTTGCTCTTCGTTCAGTTGATTCAGCGGGTAATGTCTCCGCTTGGACCTCTACTAACCTTGCTGATAGCTGTCAAATCACATACGATAGTGTTCCTCCAGATGTAACAATAGTGAAGCCTCTAGCTAATAACATAAAGGCGGGGACATTTACAGCTGAAGCAACAATCATAGATGCAAATAAACTGAGTGATGTACGACTGAGATTTAATGATGCAACGACTAACGCTATCGTTAAAACATACACAATGACAAACACCTCTGGTGACACATGGGAATATTCAGTAGATTCTGCCAGTGATCTCCCCGACGATGATTACACAATGCGTGTGATTGCAACTGATGTTGTGGGCAATAAAAAGAATGTTAGTGAAAGTCCTGTATCAATTGATAACACTGCTCCTATATCTACCATAACCTATCCCACCGGTCCTGACTACTTTAACTCCACCTTTACTATTAGTGGGAACACTACCGATAACATTGGTTTAGCTTCAGTTCAGCTATCTAGCGCTCCATATACCGATTCTTGTGGAGCATTCACCAAAATAACCACTTTTCCTATTCTTATCTCAGGTGTTTCAGACAACTGGACCTACGACTGGAAACCTGATACAGAAGGGAACTACTGTATCAAAGCAGCCGGAACAGACATGGCAGGCAATATAGAGTCTTCAGCCGTTGTTTCAAACATAATCTACGACACTACCGATCCTACACTTGTCTGGACTTCCCCAGTACAGAATACAATAATTTCAGGTACAACAGTTCTTCTCTCTGTGGCCACGGACAATCTTTCCGGAGTTGACTCAGTAACTTATTATTATCAAAGAAAGGGTGAATCTAGCTGGGACGTTATTAATAATCCTTTAATGGGTCCTTCATATGAAACCAGCTGGGACACAACACTCCTCGCACTTGATGATTACAACCTAAAGGCAGTTGTCACTGACAAAGCTAGTAATATTTTTGAAGACACTCGGAAAGTAGGAGTAGCCGCGGTTATTTCAGGTGAATCATGGGACAGGCCGGGATGGGGTGAAATTACTATTACTTGGACCACAGACAGGCAAACGGATGGCAGGGTGGTATATGATACCGTAAGTCATCCAATTGATTTTAGTCATCCTAATTACGGATATGCCCACACCAGTGGAACTGTTGATACTGCTCCAAAAACACTAAGTCACACAGTAACTATCTCTGGACTCTTAAATGGAGTAACGTATTACTGGCGCGCCGTTTCTGCTGGTTCACCAAAAATTATTGGCACAGAACACAGTGTTAACACCTTCAGTATTCCAGGAGAAAATACGGGTGACGGAGGAACTGTAGCTGGATTAGCAACAAGTACAACAGCCACACCTTTTAGCTATGAGACCTTTGAAACAACAACCACATCAAAAGAAGAAGACACAGAAGAGGTTTTAGGAGAAGAAACTGAAATTGGTACAGAAGAAACTGAAAGTCCACTAAACGAAGCCGTTCGTACTCTTACAAAAACAACTGGCGGTAAAATCATCGCTATCAGCGTCTTCCTTTTGGGTCTAATCCTCTTCTTTATTGTCAGGCGACGCAGGGAATAGTTCTTCAACTTGCAGATAGTTTCTGAGGCGTTTAATATGAAATAGATATAGTAATTGCCTCTTTTGGGGCTAGGTATTTATGGCCAAGAAGTTAAAAGTAGAAAAAATAATTGATAGACTAGTTCATTTATTTCTACCGTGGCATACAAATAATCAAAAAGCGAGATTAATTCACCCTCAAATAATTATATTATTTGTGATAAAGCTAGTTGTTTTTCAAGTGATTCTTCAGTTTATACCCTCTTCTGGACTAAAAATATTAGGTTATGCTGCCAATATTGCCCCAGATGAAGTTGTGAGAATTACTAATGAAAAAAGGGTTGAAGCAGGATTGCTTCCTCTTGAAATGAATCCAACCTTAGCACAAGCGGCTCAGGCTAAGGGCGCAGACATGTTAAATAATAATTATTGGGCCCATGTTTCTCCTGATGGAACTCAACCATGGAGTTTTTTCATAAACTCAGGCTATAGCTATAGATATGCAGGTGAGAATCTTGCTAGGGACTTTACTAATCCTGTGTCAGCAGTTGATGCTTGGATGGCTTCACCAACACACAAAGACAACTTGCTGTCAGCCAATTACAGGGAAATTGGCATAGCTGTTATTGAAGGGGATTTAGATGGAGTTGATACAACAATAATTGTTCAGTTTTTTGGCACAAAATACACAGATACGGTTCCTTCTGTTCCGATCGCAGAAGGTCAGCCAGCATCAACGGAGGCACCACAGGTTAGCATCTCTCCGACGCCAGTTCCAGTTGCGGTAACATTTCCAAGTCCTTCGCCAACAAGCTCTCTAGTGGCTGCAGAAACGCCTGTAGCCGAGGCTGGACCAGTAGGTGGGCGAGTATTAATATCTCCATTTAGCACGACCAAGGGTGTTTCTTTGGTTGTAGTTGGGTTACTGCTTAATGTGTTAGTTTTTGACGGTCTTATTACCAGAAGAAGGAGGATTGCTAGAATTGGTGGTCGCACCTTTGCTCACCTATCTTTCCTTGGAATGATTATGGCAATAGTATTAATATTAAAAGCAGGACAGGTAATCTAATGAAAAAAATAATTAAAGATCTTCCTCATTATTTGTCTCTTGCTGGCATACTTGCTGCCGGTATTATCGGTTTTATGGTCTTTTCGTACGAGAGAGTTTTTCTGATAGCAGTAGCCATAGGCTTAGCCTTGGCTTATGTTGCCTGGGGAATCATTCATCACGCAATACACAGAGACTTATATCTTTCTGTTGTTGTTGAATATATTGTTGTAGCCTCACTTGGTTTGGTTGTTATTCTTTCCTTAATTTTCCAAGCATAACGACTTAGCTTCAAAAAAATTAATATTTTCCCTATTCGGTGGTATAATTCGCTCATGACTAAAGGAAAAGAGAAGATTTTTTTTAATCCAACTAAAGGTAGTGTCTCAAGCTCAAAAATGGTAAAAGAGATTGCTGAGTTCGTGGAAGAAGAGCCTGATAGTTTTTATCGATTAATTATTGGTACAGATTCTCAGGCACGAAGGAAAAACGGAAAAGCGGAGATAGATTATGTAACAGCGGTTGTTGCTCACAGAATTGGTCGGGGAGCACGATATTATTGGAGAAAAGAAAAGAAATACAAAATACCAGTACTTCGGGACAAAATATACACAGAAACCCTTATGTCACTTGATGCCGCCCAAGAAATTGTTCCTCATTTTAGAGAAGTTATTTCGCCAACTAAGTATGATTTTGAAATTCACATTGACGTAGGACCACTAGGGCCGACAAGAGATATGATAAAAGAAGTTGTTGGTATGGTAAACGGAAGTGGATATGAGGCAAAAACCAAACCAGAATCTTGGGGAGCGTCTTCCGTGGCTGATAAACATGCGTAACTCATGTTTGAATAACTTAGGTATGATAGTATAATTTACGAATATGAAAGGAATAATACTTGCAGGCGGTTTAGGCTCCAGACTATATCCTCTTACTTACGCTACAAACAAACATCTTCTTCCGATTTATGACAAACCAATGGTTTATTATCCTATTCAAACCCTTCTTGATGCGGGAATTAATGAGATATTAATAATAACAGGTGGTCCCCATGCAGGACATTTTTTGAGAACACTGAAGAACGGTGAAGATTTGGGAATAAAACATTTGGAATATGCATATCAGGAAGGAGCTGGTGGAATTCCAAAAGCACTAATTTTAGGAGAAAATTTCGCTGATGGCGAATCTGTCTGTGTTATTTTGGGAGATAACTGTACAGATACGAAAATAAAAGATGCTGTCAAAGAATTTAAAGACGGCGCATCAATATTTTTAAAAGAAGTTCCTGATCCAGAGAGATTTGGTGTTCCCGTGTTTGATAAAGATGGGAATATCGTCAATATTGAAGAAAAGCCTAAAGATCCTAAATCGAAATATGCAATTACAGGTCTTTACTTGTATGACAATACTGTTTTTGACAAGATACGAACGCTTAATCCTTCAAAAAGAGGTGAGTTTGAAGTAACCGATTTAAACAATCTTTACTTGAAACAAAACAAGTTAAGGTGGGCAGAGCTTGAGGGTTTTTGGAGTGATGCTGGTTCTTTCGACACCCTTCTAAGCGTAGGACAATATTGGAAAACAAAGAAATGAAATTACTGGTAACAGGAGGAGCAGGTTTTATTGGCGCTAATTTTATTCGCTATTGGCTCAAAAACCACCCCAAGGATAAAGTGGTAAATTTAGATAAACTTACATACGCTGGGCACCTATCTTCTACAAGAGACTACAAAGATAATAAAAACTACACTTTCATAAAAGGAGATATTTGTGATCCCAAGATAGTTAATAAAGCTATTAATGGGATTGACTATATTGTTCACTTTGCCGCGGAAAGTCATGTTGACAGGTCAGTACTTGGGCCGAAGACTTTTGTTTTGACTAATGTTGTCGGTACACAAGTTCTCTTAGAAGCGGCTCTTAAACACAAGGTAAAAAGATTTCATCATGTATCAACAGATGAGGTTTTTGGAGCACTGCCTCTAGATAGTGAGAAAAAATTTACAGAAAACACGCTTTATGATCCAAGAAGTCCCTATTCTGCTTCAAAAGCAGCCTCAGACCACTTAGTAAGAGCATACTTTCATACGTACGGTTTACCAATTACCATTACAAACAGCTCGAACAATTATGGTTCCTTCCAAGACCCAGAAAAATTCCTGTCAAGAATGATAACAAACCTAATAGATGACAAAAAGCTACCGATTTATGGGGATGGGAAATATGTTCGCGATTGGTTACATGTTAATGATCATTGTCGAGCGATTGATATAGTTCTTAATAAAGGTAAGGTGGGAGAGACATATCTTGTCGGTGGTTTAACGGATGATGTTGATAATTTAGAGGTAGCTAAAAAATTACTTAAAATATTTAGTAAGACTGAAGATTATTTAAAATATGTTAAAGATAGGCCAGGACATGATAGACGATATGCCGTTGATTGGTCTAAATTAAACAGACTTGGTTGGGCGCCTAAGTATGATTTCGATGGAGGCTTAGCGGAAACAGTTGATTGGTTTAAAGACAACGAGTGGTGGTGGAGACCCTTAAAAAAAGAGTCGGAAAAACTATATGACAAAACAGGACAAAAATAATATTAAGAAAACTTCTATTTCGGGTCTTTTGGTTATCGAGGGGCCTACCAATGAGGACGAGCGTGGATTTTTTAGGGAAGTTGTTCGTTTAAATGAATTGGAAGATATAACTGAAACAAAATTTGAAGTAAAACAATGGAATCATTCGTTATCTCGACCTGGTGTAATAAGAGCATTGCACGCAGAGAATTGGAATAAATTAATATATCCAGCTACTGGAAAAATATTTGCTGCGATTGTTGATATCAGGCCAGAGAGTAAAACTTTCGGAACAGTGGAAAATTTTACTTTTGATGAGACTAAACCAAAAGCATTATTTATACCCAAGGGGCTAGCAAACTCTATCTGTGTTGTTGGTACAAAACCTGTTCATTATTTTTACCTAGTTGATAAGTATTATGATGGATCAGATACGAAGGCTATTGCTTGGGATGATCCAGATTTAAATATTAAATGGCCAATAGAGAATCCCATAATTTCCGAAAGAGACAAGAACAATCCAACACTGAGAGAACTGTTTCCAGAAAAATTTAATAACAAATGAAACATTTTTTAGTTTTTGGTACACCAGGGTTAGTCGGATCACGCTTTGTTGATTTAATAGCCTCAGAAAGACAGCCTATTACGCCAGAACTTCATGAAGTTGATATTACAGACAAGAAATCTTTGTCTGCTTTTTTTGAAAAAGAAGCCAAAGATTTTGACTCAGTTGTGAATTTTGCAGCTTATACAGATGTTAATGAAGCTGAGAAAGAAAATGGAGATAAAGAAGGGTTGGTTTGGCAAGTTAATGTCGAAGGTGCAAAAAACGTGGCTGAAATGGCCCAAAAACACAATAAATTTTTAGTACATATTTCTACTGATTTTGTTTTTCCAGGAAGCGAAGAGAATCCTGGTCCGTATACTGAAGATACTAAATTACCAGACTCACAGGATGGAATTGGTTGGTATGGTTGGACAAAATTAATGGGAGAGAAGAGAGTTGAAGAAGTTGGAGGACGACACGCTATCGCAAGAATTTCATATCCGTTCAGGTCTCATTTTACCCAAAAAAATGACTATGCCAGAAAAATACTAGAGTTATATGACGAAGGGAAATTATATCCCATGTTCACGGATCAAAGGATAACACCCACCTTTATTGATGAAGCGGCTAGCGCAATAGAAGAAATTTGTGAACTAGAGAAACCTGGGATATTTCATTTGGCTAGCAACAATTCTACTACACCATATGAATTTGCATGTTATTTATTAGAGAAAGCAAGGAATGCAAAAAATGTTGTAAAAAAGGGATTATTAAGAGAACACTTAAAGACGAGAAAAGGAGCTCCAATATCATTATTAGGAGGTTTAGATACTAAAAAAACGCAGGAAGTATTAGAGATGAAGTTTAAAACTTGGCAACAAGCAGTGGATGAATTTATCGAGCAGAGTAGTGGCTAAATTACTTGAGTAGATCGGGTCGATTTTTCTTTGTCTTTTTAATAGAATTTTCTTTTCTCCACTTATTAATTTCAGCATGATTCCCTGATAATAAGGTTTTAGGTACTCCCCAGCCCTTAAAATCAGAAGGGCGAGTATATTGCGGATAATCAAGCAAATCTTTTTTTGAAAATGATTCTTTTTCGGTTGCTTCTTTGTCTAGAACACCAGGTAACAAGCGAACCACAGCGTCGACAACAGTCATTGCAGGCAGTTCTCCTCCTGTTAAGACATAGTCTCCAACCGATATTTCTTCGTCAATTAAGTATTCACGTATTCTTTCATCAAAACCTTCATAGTGTCCGGAAATCAAAACCAGGTTGTCTAGTTTTGCTAATTCTTTGACCTTTTTCTGTGTTAGTTGTTTTCCTTGTGGTGATAAGAGTATTGTTTTGGTTTTGTGGGTTTTTGCTTTTGGGGCAATTGACTTAAGTGCTTCGAATATAGGCTCAATCATTAAAACCATGCCTTTCCCGCCACCATATGGTCTGTCGTCGACTGAGTTGTGGCTATCTTTTGCCCACTTTCTTAAATTATGTATTTTTATTTTTACCAGCTCTTTTTCTCTGGCAATTTTAATAATAGAGTCATTAAAAGGACCAGCAAACATGCCAGGAAAAAGCGTAATGATATCAATCTTCATACTTCCTGTATTATACCGTTTGATATAGATTTTTGGTAAGATAAAAGGTAGGCTAATAGCTTGATGAATAAAGACCAAAAGGAAAATATTATTACTAAGATATTCAAAAATAAAAGAAATAGGCTAATAATGGTTGGCATTTTGGCTTTAGTTTTGGTTTGGAGATTTATGTCAGCTCCTAAGGATGGAGATTTTGATATTGTTGAAGTAAAAAGAGGAACTGTTGCAGAGGAATTGATATTGTCGGGTGAGATAAAAGCAAAAGAGCATGCTTTACTAAAATTTCAGGGTTCAGGCGAAATAGGTTGGTTGGGAGTCACAGAAGGACAGTGGGTTAAAAAGGGAGAATTATTAATCAGATTAGATACGGCTAATCTTTATGCCGCTTATGAACAATCGATAGCCACCTTGAGATCAGCACAGGCTACGACAGACAGAGCTCTGGATGACGTTAAGGATAGAGGAGATGAAGAAACATTTACAGAAGCTGAGGCAAGAACAATCGCAGAGGCAGCTAGGGATAGAGCCTATCGTGCTATGACTATTGCTAGTGAAAATTTGACGAATGGGGGAATACGAGCTCCTTTTGATGGAATAATCACTAGTGTTACTAATCCATTCAGTGGAGTAAACATTCTTTTTTCAGAAAGTCAGATAGAAATTGTTAATCCTGAAACACTCTATATTGTAGTGACCGCAGACCAAAGCGAGGTTATTGAGCTTTCTGAGGGTCAAAAAGTTTCCATAGTTCTAGATCCTTTTGTTGACGAAGAAATTCAAGGAGAGATAGATTTTATTAGTTATACACCGATGGTGGGTGAGTTGGGGGCAACTTACAAAATAACTGTTAAGTTAAGTTCTAGTGTAGACGCAGGCAAAGTAAGAGTTGGGATGACGGGAGATGCGAAATTCATTCTCGACGAAAAGGAAGACGTGTTATATATACCAACACAATTTATAAACACAGATAAAACAGGAAAATATGTTCTTGAGGGAAATAGCAAAAATAAAGTGTATGTACAGGTAGGTATGGAGGGAGAAGAAAGAATAGAAATAACAGGAGATATCAAAGAAGGCGATATTTTGTATGATTAAACTTCAGGATGTATGCAAGTCTTACTTTTTAGGAGAAGAAGAAGTAAAAGCGGTTTGTGATGTTTCACTTGAGATAAAAGAAAAAGAATATATAAGCATTCTTGGCTCTTCAGGATCAGGTAAGTCAACCTTAATGTATCTAGTAGGACTATTAGAGCATCCGAGCAAGGGCAAGATTTTGCTTGACGGTAAGGATGTTTCCCGCTTTTCCGACGAAAAGCTTTCAGCTATTCGCAATAGCTATGTAGGTTTTGTTTTTCAATCATTTAACTTAATTAATAAATTTACAGTGATGGAAAACATATTACTCCCAACAAGATATGCAAAAAAAGCAATTAAATTTAATCCCGAGAAAAGAGCAGACAAGCTCCTGAAAAGATTAGGTATTTATAATAGAAAAGACTTTTTTCCTAACAAAATATCTGGAGGAGAACAGCAACGCGTAGCTATTGCCCGTGCACTCATGATGGGTCCCAAAATAATACTGGCTGATGAACCGACTGGTAACCTAGATACGAAAACTGGAGACGAAATACTGGAAGTACTAGAAGACTTAAACAAAGAAATGGGTGTAACAGTTGTGTTGGTTACTCATGAAAAATTAGTTGCTGACAGAACCAAAAGAAAAATATATATCAAGGACGGTAAGATTGTTGACAAATATTAATGAAAATACAAAACGGATATGCTCATTTGGCAAAGTCAGCCTTTGCTGATTTCAAAAGGAACAAGGTAAGAACAATATTAACTTCTTTGGGTATCATGATAGGTGTTTTATCGGTTGTTATGTTAATTGCTTTGGGATTGGGACTTAAAAATTACATACAAGAACAATTTGAAAGCTTGGGAGCAAATTTGGTGATGATTATGCCAGGTAGTGGTTTTGGAGGTGAAGGAGGGTCTTTTGGACCAGGATTTGTAGGTGGGGTGCAATTTGACGAAAAAGATCTCAGGAGCCTTCAAGGGATTGCCGGTGTTGAATATGTTGTTCCTATGTTTTTTAAGACAACCATGATTGAATCGGGAAATGAAAAAGAAAGCGGCTATGTAGAGGGGACAAACGCAGAGTCGTTTGAGGTACTAAATCTTGAAGTAATGGAGGGGGAGATATTCACAAAATCAGATGTTACACGAAAAGCTAAGGTGGCCGTAATGGGATACGTGATTGCAGAGAAACTGTTTGGAGATCCTGCTGATGGGGTGGGCAGAACGATACGGATAAGTAATCAACGCTTCAAGGTGATTGGCGTTAATAAAAAAATGGGAGATCCGGAAATGGATAATGCGGCCATTGTTCCATACAAGACTACTTTTGGGGGTATTAATCCAGACAAATCATTTTTTACAATATATTTAGGAGTTGCCTTAGAAGAAGATATCGATTTTGTTAAGGAAAAAACAGAAGAGGTGCTTTTAAAAAGATACGAAGAGGGAGAGTTTTCAGTTACAGAACAAGCAGAAATTCTTTCTACCATTAACCAAATATTTTCAATAATAAACAGTGTGTTAGTGGCCATTGGTTCAATATCATTATTGGTAGGTGGAATCGGAATCATGAATATTATGTATGCGTCAGTTACTGAAAGAACTAAAGAAATTGGAATAAGGCGAGCTGTAGGTGCAACAGAACAAGACATATTAAACCAATTTTTAACAGAGTCCGTTATATTGTCAGTCTTTGGCGGAGCTACTGGCTTAGTCCTTGCAAGCTTAATAGTTTTGGGTATCCGAATATTTTTTCCTGCTTCAATAAATCTTTTGTCGGTATTTATTGCTTTGGTTATCTCAACAGCAATTGGAGTATTCTTTGGTGTTTTCCCTGCAAAAAGAGCCGCGAAGCTTCCCCCGATTGAAGCTATACGATATGAATAATACTTATAAAGTTGTTTTCACAGTATCTTTTCTGATAAATTAATAGATATGGATAAAGTAGTTATCATAATGCCAACATACAATGAAGCCAAAAATATTGGCAGAATGATTGACGAGCTCTTCAATAAAGAATTCCCCAAAATTAAAAAAGCTGAAATGCACCTTCTTGTTGTTGATGACAATTCTCCAGACAGTACAGGCAAAGTAGTAGAAAAAGCCATTCAGCAACACGAAAATTTACATTTAGTTACTGGTGAAAAGGAAGGCTTGGGGATGGCATATATTCGAGGAATGAAATACGCAATGAAAGAACTCAACGCGGATGCAGTAATGGAGATGGATTCTGATTTCCAGCACCCACCAGCATTTGTTGCTCCAATGGTTGAGGCATATATTGGAGGAGCTGACTATGCAATTGGTTCGAGGTATATTCCTGGCGGCTCAGTACCCAAGGAGTGGCCAATGTTCAGGAAAGCGATTAGCTATTTTGGAAACTTATTTATCAGGATAGTTCTTATGAAACCAAAACTTCATGATTTAACAACCGGTTTTCGTTTAACAAAAGTGAAAGGAGTGTTAGATAAGATTGATTTAGATAATTTGATGGAACCACAAAGATTTGCATATAAAGTTGACTTGCTTTATCAAAGTGTAAAGAATGCCAAAAAAGTAGTTGAAGTGCCTCTTCAATTTGCTACCAGGAAAGAAGAAACGTCCAAGTTTGCCACAAAAGAGATGATTGCTACTTTCAAAGTGGCCATTATTTTGGGTATTAAAGACAAACAGAGATTTATTAAATTTGGAGTAGTTGGCGGAATTGGATTTATTATCAATTACATCGGTTTAGAACTATTAAGAACGGCTGGCTTTGTTCAATCTTTTTCAGGTTTATTTTCAGGACTAGAAGGAACACCTGTACTTGAAAGCTTAGCCCTGGTCACATTTTGGTCAACGGCCCTAGCCACAGAAATGGCTATTATTTCCAACTTTATATTAAATAATATATGGACATTTAAAGAAAAAAAGATAACCAGTGTCCTAAAACTTATTCTTGCCTTCTTGAAATTTAATTTAACTTCTTTGGCAGCCGTTATTATTCAGCCCTTTGTTGTCAGTCAAGGAATTATCTTTTTTGGGGACACATCGCAAGTTAGATTCTTCTCGCTAATATTTGCTCTAATATTTGTTGTTATTCCTTGGAACTACATAATGTATAACTTGTTTATTTGGAAAACATGGAAACTGCCTTGGGCCAAAAGGAAGAAGGCCTGACACACGTAATGTCAGAAAAAGAAATATCCCCAGAAGAAAGAGAGCAAAGATTTTTGGCACATCTAGTTGCTGAGTATTTAAAATACGGGTCTGTAGACGAAGTTTACAAGAATCATAAATACGATATTCCCATTTCTTACCCCGGTTTTCAAAGAGTGTTGGATAAGTGGGGAATAATAAAAGCAGCTGGACCAAACAGCAAATTATCAGAAGCACTTTCGTTCTTTGTTCACTTGGCCAAGGAGCAAATTCCTCTTGAGACACTATATAAAAAGATGCCACCAAGTTTTCAAACTTCAATGGGCACCCTTCACAGAATATTGTCATACATAAAAGAAGGGGTTACGAGGAGAGTGGGGACAGCCTTGGTAATTACTCCTTATGATAAGGCTGATTATATATTGGTCGGAAATGATGTTTCGACACCAAGAGCAGAATTAGGTAAACCGTTCGGATCAGTTTCTTTACCAATGGGTTTTTCGAAAAAAAGAGACACGAAAGATAAGGCGATCTTAAGAGTTTTGCAGCAAGAAGTATTTGCGAAGTTAGCCATATCTCAAAAGATGCCCGTGGACATATTCAAAAAAGTTGTTGACCCGTTTATGTATTTGGATATTGCCGATGTTAGAGTGTCTATCTATCACTTAAGTTTGCCAAAAGAACTATCAAGTCCAAAAAGTTTTTCCAGCTTTAAACTTGAAAACCATAGGTTTTTATCTATAGGTAAGATTATTAAAAGCGATCCTGCGCATCTAAGGATTGGAATGATAGAAGCTGTAATGGGTTACCAAAGAAGTCGCGAAATGTTGGATAAAAATGTAATTATCAATCCTATTTTTGAGGTTTCTTCACTTAATCACGAACTCGCCGCTTTAGCATACGAATATTGAACAAGTTTGCTTAGTGTTGCAGATTACCCTGTTACGGGTACTGCCTCTGAAGGTAGAGTAACATTTATTGATTTGTGCTTCTGTCCATTGCTCCCATTGTTTCCCTCAAGAGATGGAGCTTCATAAACAACATTTTCCATTGGGAGTTTTTCATTAGAGTGACCATTAGGGGGAATGTCGACCCAGGAATTTCCGCTAATACTAATTTGTTCATTATCGTCAGCATCAGTCTTTTTTACACCCTCAAGGCGATATCGTTGTTTATTCAATCTCCAATGTCTGGCTATTTCCACAATAGAAGTAAGTTTATAGGCTAAATTCTTTCAAAGACTCTCAACTTTAGAGAAATGGGGACCAGTCAGAAATCTGCATGACGTTTTGAGAAATGTA
>Ga0075122_10001350_pt1 | contig 17519 bp, 16 predicted proteins | sample AntAceMetag02UKB_FD_69790 | JGI IMG/M metagenome (GOLD analysis project Ga0075122, IMG submission 69790) | Saline lake microbial communities from Ace Lake, Antarctica - Antarctic Ace Lake Metagenome 02UKB | ecosystem: Environmental > Aquatic > Non-marine Saline and Alkaline > Saline | place... | reverse complement strand
AGACGCCGGACAATATAACCCTGATCAGTATTGGAAGGCGTTACGCCCTTTGGGTCGCCGATAATAAAAGTTGCGGCCCGAAGATGATCAGCGATTATCCGCATTGCTCTGTTTATCTGTTCCTGTTTCCCATATTCTTTCCCGGATAACCACTCAATTCTATTAATAATATTTTTAAATAAATCAGTTTGATAATTATCGTTAACTTTATTCATCACAGCCGTGGTCCTTTCTAACCCCATACCTGTATCAACATTTTTTTGTGATAATTTTTCATAAGTTCCATCTGCTTTCTTATTATATTCCATAAACACATTATTCCAAATCTCCACCCACAAATCATTATCATCATTAAAATCGGACGGTATCTTATCCGCATCTCCAGTCCAATAAAATATCTCTGTGTCAGGCCCACACGGACCAGTTAATCCAGGAGAGTCCCACCAATTATTTTTCTTAGGCAATTTAGCTATTCTTTTTTCAGAAATGCCTAAACTTTTCCAGATAGTAAAAGATTCCTGGTCAAAAGGAGCGTCTTCGTCTCCGGCAAAAACCGAAACCGCGATTTTATCCTTATTCAATCCGAGCCAATCTGGCGAAATTAAAAATTCTAAACTCATTTTAATGGCTTCTTCTTTAAAATAGTCGCCTAAAGACCAATTCCCCAACATCTCAAAAAAGGTATGGTGGACATTATCGCCTACTTCGTCAATATCACCAGTCCGCACACATTTCTGTGAATTAACCAAGCGATTGCCCTCTGGATGTTTTTCTCCCATTAAATAAGGCACTAAGGGGTGCATACCGGCTGTCGTGAAAAGGGCAGTCGGATCATTTTCCGGAATTAAAGAAGCGCTCGGCAAAATCGCATGTCCTTTACTCTTAAAAAATTCTAAATATTTTTCTCGTATTTCTTCAGATTTCATAAATTTAGTTTAAAATAAAATGAAAAATTAGGCAAACACTGTTTAATTTTTAGTTCTTAATTTTTAAATTTTTAAACAAATCTAAATTCTTAAATATTTAAAAATTAAAATATTAAAACATTATTTAAAAATTAAAAATTGGAAATTAAAAATTCTTATTATCTGTCTCCATAATTTCTAACAGTCTGCATCAACTCCCCCTTATTCTGCATCCCGGCCAGCCGCAAAATCTCTCGGCCGTCTTTATCTAAAAAAATAAAAACTGGAATATCCTTAACTCCATACTCTTTTAATTTTTCAGGATTATCATCAGCATCAAAATATTCATTTTTTAGTTCTGGCATCTCTTTTTCAATTTCCTCCCATATTGGCCGCATCACCAAACATTCCGGACACCAGACTGCTCCAAATTTTAAAACTTTCATAACGTTGTAATTTGTAATTAATGTTTTGAAATAAAATTAATCTTTAGACTTAAATTGATGTACATTGCTATTACAAACTGGGGTCTCACGATGCGTCCCCCATAAAACGGGGCAAGCTGAGCTAATAATTAGCCCGCGCGCCTGCGCGCCTCTGGAGGGGCAACGCATTTTGTAGAGATATGGTGTTTCCACCAACAAATAATTTAAACAATAATTTCACTTTAAACGTCTGCCCGTCGTATTGGAGAGTTACCAATTACAAATTACTAAATACTAAATTACTTAAATTCCCCTAAAGTAACAATCCTAATTATAACACTATCCCCTCGCTGAATTTTTAAGCCAATTCTATCGCCTGCCTTATATTTCTGCACAACTGATAAAAGAGTATTCTTGCCTTCAATCTTTATGGCGTTAATTTCAAAAATAATATCTCCCTCTATTAATCCAGCCTCAGCCGCTGGTGAACTAGGTAGAACCGCCAGCTCCCCATCTTTCTCTCCCTTTATAATTAAAGCTCCGCTATTACGGTCAAACCCCCGATCTAAAGCAATTTCCGGAGTTAGCATAATATAACGTATACCCAACATCGGCCGTTTTATGCGGCCTACTTCTTTTACGCTGTTAATTACCGGCCGAGCATCATTAATCGGAATAGCAAAACCGATTGCCTGCCCGCCTAGGGCCTTAGCCACATTAATACCGACTATCTTCCCATTTAAATCAACTAAAGGTCCGCCAGAGTTGCCAAAATTAATCTCGGCATCAGTCTGGATAGCATTATCAACCACTTCAGAATTTCCGTTCTGGTCTGAAGCCACTAAACTCCGGCCTAAACCGCTTACAATACCCTTAGTCACGCTATTTTGGAAAAGCCCTAAAACGTTCCCAATGGCAATCACGGTTGAGCCAATTTCAAGATTATCACTATCACCTAGCTCTATATGTGGCAAATCTTTATCAAATATTTTTAAAATAGCTAAATCATTAAGGGGGTCTTTGCCAATTAACTGGGCATAGTATTGCTTACCCGAATTTAAAATAATTCTATATTCAGCGCTTTTTTCATCCGCGCTATTAACCACATGCTTATTAGTTATAATTAAGCCGTCAGCGGAAATTAAAAATCCAGTACCCGATCCTGCTTTAACTCTTTCCTTCTTAATTAACTGCTGTCCAGTGCCTAGATCAATAGTTAAATTATCTTCCTGGCCATAAACAATAATACTTACCACTGCTGGTATAACTTTCTTTATTGCTCTAATTGTCGCTTCCTGCTCATCAAATTGTAAATCCCCGGCTTGTCCGAAATTAAAGCCCGGCCAATCTAAATTAAATCCGATTCCGCCCAAAAATAAAAAAACCACAAAAATTATTACTGCTTTTTTTATAAAACTATTTTTTCCGCCAAAGATTGTTGCGCCAGCCAGAGGCTGGTCAGCCTTTGGCTGAGATCCGCCTTTGGCGGACATATCTCTATCCATATATTTTACCTAAACTTAATTTGTAATTCAATATTTTAATTATACCATATAATAAAATTATACAAAAAAACAAAAGGCCTAATATGTTATAGGCCTTTTTTATGGCGCAACAGGCATTTGAAATAAATCAAATTGAAATCCTGATTCATGAGGTAATATCTTTCTCCTAGATTTTCCAGTCTTTTTACTGCGCCTCTTAAGCTCAGCATTTTCATTAATTAAACAACTTCTCTTGAAAAAAGCCTCTTTTGCGCCTTTAGTCGGCGTGCCTGCTTTGCCGTTTTCACTACAACCTAAATGCCTCTCTATTTTCCAATAATGATCTCCGGAAGCAGGATATGTTCTACGCAACCTAACCGGCTGAGCACATTTTGGACAATATCCATGATGAACCTTTATGGTTAAAAATTCTATCATAACTACACCTCCATGTGTAGAAATTTATTTTAAAAAAACTATTTTAAATTTATTATTAATATATAATAGTATGTTTAATAAACTCCGTCAAATCTCTCCCACCTAACACCTAATCCGCCAGCTGGCGGACTAAATCCCAAAAATCTTAAGATTCCTAAGAATCCCACTCTTATATCCCCAAATCTTCTAATACTTTCTTCTGTTTTCTATTTAACCCGGTCGGAGTTTTTACAATTACCTTAACTAGATGATCGCCTTTCTTGCCTTGAGCGCCGCCGAAAGGACCCCGGCCGCGCAATTTAGTAATTCCTTTATCGCGCAATTTAAAAATTGTATTTGATTGTGTACCTTCAGGTATTTTTAAATTTAACGGCCCGGCTACGGTGGTAACTTCAATTTTATCGCCTAAAGCCGCCTGGCTAAAATTAATCTCAACTTCAGTTTTAATATCATACCCGTCGCGCTCAAACCGCTTATCTTCTTTAACTATAATTTTTAAATACAGATCTCCGTCCGGTGCGTCCTTTGGTCCGGCACCGCCTTGTCCGACTAAACGGATAGTTTCTCCATTATCAATTCCGGCTGGAATTTTTATATTTAATTTAACTTCATCCCGAATAATACCAATACCGGAACACTTTGCGCATTTTTTTTCATAAGCCTTTCCCTCACCCTGGCAATCCGGACAGGTTGTCTGGGTGGCAATGTTTCCTAAAATAGTTCTCTGCACCCGGCTAACTCGACCAGATCCTTGACAGGTTTTGCAGATATTAATTTTTGTACCCGGTTCAGCTCCCTGGCCGGAACATTTAGGGCACTTTATATTTTTAACTAAACCAATTTCTTTAGTAGCGCCAAAAACCGCTTCCATAAAATCTATAGTTAAAATTGCTTGAATATCTTCTCCGCCTTTTTGTCTGGTTCTACCTCCTCGGCCACCGCCAAACCCGAATATATCGCCGATTCCGCCAAAGATATCACCTAAGTCGTCCATATTTATATTAACTTCCTCACCAGAAAACCCATTAGAAAAACCGGAAAATCCGCCTGGACCTTGAGCATTGCTAAAAGTCGAACCAAACTGATCATATTGGGCTCGTTTATTTTTATCGCCTACGGCCTGATAAGCTTCATTTACTTCCTTAAATTTAGCTTCATCTCCATGGGCTTTGTCCGGATGAAATTCATGAGCTTTTTTACGAAAAGCTTTTTTTATTTCTTCCTGACTGGCGCCTTTATCAACGCCTAATATATTGTAATAATCCTTACTCATATTTTACTATACTTATATAAATTTATATTTTTTAGAAATGGAGCCTTAACTAAAAAGTTAAGGCTCCGAATGAATTAATGTTGTTTATCGCAGTCAACACATAAACTCTCAAGTGGAATACCAATAGCTTCTGCTAAGTCATTTCTAGTTGTGAAGAAGCAACTGTCTACTCCTAGCCTTACAGCAATTTCTTCAGCCGACCTTATGTTTCCGGATTCGTCAACAGCGGCTAAATTATCCCCCTTTTTAAGAGCCTTACCCCAGGGGCAATGCGAAAGTAATTTAGGATTAGAAATCCGCAAATGGATTTCTATCTGAATTTCCGGCATAACCGAGGCAAAAGCCGCCCTGATTTTCGGGACTAAATCGTTTACCATCTGGGTGCCGCGAACAATAGAATCGTCAAGAACGACAATAACAATTTTTTTCTGCCCTGGCCGCAAATATTTTTTTATTACTTCGGAATTTACCTCAATAGTAGGAACAAGTTTTTTACTGGCCACCATATTCCTTTGTGAGGCTTCTCCTTCCAAAAAACTTCTGCCCACATCCGGATATTTAACCAAAGGTTCTCCGAGATACGGCATCCAACCAATTTCCCCGGCATTATTTGCCCGGGCAAACTCATTTAAATAGCCGAAGAACGAAAATCTGCCGGAATCGGGGACATCAATCACAAAATGGGGAAAAAACTTTTTAACAATATCCCTCTTGGCTAACTTAGCGCCAAGTATTTCTCTCACTTTCATGGCGGAAATGCCCAATGAAACAGTTGCTGGAAAAAAAGTATAGACCCAACCGAAAGAACATACTTGAGACGAAATCTCTCTCTGAGTCTTAATAATACCCAATGACTTTGCCTGCCCATTATTCAAAACAACCATTTCGCCCGGCTCTAAATCTCTGACTAACTTAAATCCCTGGTTAAAAAAACAACAGGATTCAGAAGCAATAGCAACCGCACCTTCCTTTTCACCAAGACTTAAGGTTTCATGTCCGTCAGGTCCTCTGACAACATAAATTTCCTCTTCAGTCAGGATTGCCAAGGCATAAGCTCCTTCAATCTGTTCGGTCATATAAGTAATGCCGGCTTTAAAATTTTCATATGCGGTTTTATTATCATCCCAACCTTTTTTCACAATAAGCTGAGCAATTAAAGCCACATCATCTATCATTCCTAAACCAAAGCCATCTTCTGTAATCAAGGAAATTATTTTTTTCCGATTACTTATACCTCCGGAAAAACAAATAGCAAAAAAGGGGAAAGGTGATTCTTTCATAAGGTATGGTTGGCGGACATCTGATCCAATATGGCCTATACCCAGAGAAGGCCTGAACATCTTAAGCTCCCTCTCAAACCGCTCGCCAAATTCCCCGCTATGCGTTTCTACAATAATCGGTTCTTTCGCCCCGACCGGAGACAGAGTGGCCATGCCGCCAAATTTTCTGTTTGAAATATGATGAAGATAAAAAATAAGCCAGAATAAATCTCTAGCAAATTTCAAATCCACTTCTGTCTCTGGTTTACCAGCTCCATAAACACTCTTATCCACACTAAGACAAGCAAAAGTTCCTGCCATCGTTTTCTCCCTTTTCAATGAAATGAACAAACTTATATTAATTATAAATTCATAATCTTTAATAACTCTTATCCTTTAAATCCTATTTCCTTATCAGGACCAACCGCTTTTTCCACTTCTCCGAACTTTTCTTCATATTTTTTTAAATTATCCGCCATCGCCGAGATTATTCTCTTAAAATGACCCGGGCTTGTTATAATTTTGCCCGTTACCCGACCAGAACTCCCTAAAATGTTTAAAAACATAATTTGGAATTCATCTTTATTGTGATTAACTTGCATAGCGTTGGCGTATTCCGCCCCGGGAATATTATCAGCTATTTTTATTTCCTGCGGTTTGGTGTTTTGATTGTTTGGTTTTTGATTTTCCATATTATTTAATTTAAAAAACAAATATATAAAATACTAAATTTTTTAGAGAGGAAGTTTTTTATTACCTCCTCAGTTTTAAAATAAACTTACATCAATAATTTTTGGCTTAGCGTTCTCTCCTGGGCATGAGGATAAATAAATCAAACAGCCAATAGGCTAAAAACACACGTAAAATTTCTGTATAATAACATATTATAAAATGCGCCAAATAATAATAGCAACCTCCCAAAAAAAATAAAGATAGAGAGACTAAAAAAAACCAAAATAAAAAATCTCTAATTTTTTTCATTATTGCCTCTCTTTTTGTATTTTTTTATTTTATTAAAAATGTGCTTAACTGGTTGCTCCTCTAGTTAAGAAGCAACCTATAAATACATTATCTCTATTTATTTTTTTCTTATTCTCTAAAAAATAGTTCGACAACAGAATAATATTTCTTATTTTTTAAATTTATTTCTTTTTATTGATAAATATTTTAATATTTTTTCTTTTTTTTCTTTGTTTATTATATAAACCATTTGTCTTTCGGATCTGTACTTGGTATTACTTTGTTCTTTATTTATCTCTTCAGTAACATCTACTTCAAGCGGATTCATTATATCTCCAGTATATTCAAAATTCATTTTTTTATAAACATACCAACCCCCATCATTTGACATTGCTGTTGTGAGTTCAATTGCGTCTACCTTTAAATAATGAGCTATTACTTGTAAAAAATCAATAGCCAATAAACCGAGTCCCTGTCCCTGGTAGCTATCGGAAATTGCGATTCCTAATTCAGGTATTTGAACATCGTATCTTTGAGAGTGAAGGTTATTGCTTGCTTTCCATAGAAAAAAATGACCGATTGGTGTATTGTTAGATTTAATCAAAAACGATGCATCTATTTTATTTTTGGAATTTTCAATTGTCGATAAAAATGCTTGTCTAAGTTTTTCTTTATCGTTCCAAGGGTAGGGACAAAATAAATCACGCGATTTTTTATTTAAGTGATTCTTAAACTCAGTTAAAATATTTAGATGATTGGAAGAAACATTCTCAATAGTTGCTTTTTTGTTGTTCTTAAGATAAAACTCAATTTTTATATTAAAAACGTCTAAAGCCAAAATTTTTGATCCATATAATTTCTCCCCAAAAACTTTTTTATGGTAGCTATTTATTAGTTTATCAATTTTTTTTTCTAACATTTATTTGTAATACTTCAGAAAATAATCTATAGAAGCCTTTGTGTTGGGTCGTTTTTGAAAATCAATTTCGTTTATTTCAAATACAATATTTACCTTTAAATTTTTTATTTTTTTAATTATTTCAGGAAGTTCATTTATCTCTCCCTTCCCTAAAGAAATACCTTCTTGGTGGTAGGTTTTTTCCTGAGGATTAAATATGTTTTTACTGTCATTTATGTGAATTATGTCATTATCTTTTAGAGAATTTACTTCTTGAATAAGATTTTTATCTTTTAAACTTTTAAAATCAAAAGAGAACAAACCTTTGTAGACATTATGTAGTTTATCATTTTTATTTAAAAGAGATATGGCTTTATAGAGCGTATATGTGTGACACAAATCAAGAACAATGCCAATACCAGTATTTCTAATTTCATTCATACCTCTTTTGGAATATACGGGGTATGGATTAACTAATGTGTTTAATTCTTTTTTTTCTAAATCTCCAAACTCTGGCACAGGGGTTGTTTCAATTTTTAATGGAATATTTTTTTCTTTTGCGTATTCTGATATTTTTTTAAGACCAGGCCACACCTTATTCAAAAACTTTTGTTTCCAATAAATAAATTTTTTATTAAGTGTTTCTCCTGATTCTATCCATTCTTCTTTGGTAAATAATGTATTTAAGTGAAAAGAAACAATCGGACTTAAGGAGCTTGGCAATTCAAGGCTAAAGTTTATTGCCTCCTTAATGTGCTGATTAGAAAAATCAGGTTTATGGTAAAAATCAAGATCTTCAATTTTATTTGAAACCATAACAATAAATGGCGTCGTGTCATTTTTTATTATTTTTTGTATATTTTTTAATTGAACATTTTTAGCTTCATTTTGCAGTCCTTTTATACCATCTTTAATAATAAACATCAGCCCAGTTTTAGCACCAAGCATATTTAACGGTTTAAGCAAATTAAGGCTTACTTTGATGTCATCAGCGAAGCTAGCGTCAGTGGGCAAAAAAAAAGTATTCAACATATATTTTTTAGTTAAGCTGTTTTAATATCATATTCTGGTCTTCTTTTTTATTATTAAAAATGTGCTTAACCGGTTGCTCCTCTAGTTAAGAAGCAACCTATAAATACATTCCCTAATAATCCTAATTATCCTAAGAATCCCAATCTTTACTTCTTGTCTTTTTCATCAACCACTTCCCCTTCAACCGTATCGCCCTCTTTCTTGTCTTTATTACTATCATCATCAGTTTTCTTTTCACTAGCCTGTTCTGCGCCTTCTGATGGATTAGCTTGCGCGCTTTGCGCAGCTTCGTGCATAGCTGTGCCAATCTTCTGCGCTACTTGATTCATTTCTTCCAATTTCTTTTTAATTTCATCATACTGGTCAGTATCTTTTACCTTTTTTAATTCTTCTAACTTTTCTTCCAGTTCTTTCTTACCTTCTCCCTTCATTTTATCGCCGGCGTCTTTAATTAATTTTTCCGTAGAAAAAATTACTGCTTCAGCCTGATTCTTAGTATCAATCTGTTCTTTTTTCTTTTTATCTTCCTCGGCGTGCGCTTCCGCGTCTTTTTTCATTTTCTCTATTTCTTCCTCAGATAAGCCGGAAGAAGCTGTAATTGTAATCTTTTGCTCTTTGCCGGATGCTTTATCAGTCGCCTTAACATTTAATATACCATTAGCGTCAATATCAAAACTAACCTCAACTTGTGGCATGCCTCTTGGCGCTGGCGGAATTCCGTCCAATATGAAACGGCCTAAAGTTTTATTATCAGAAGCCATCGGTCGCTCACCCTGAACAACATGGATTTCCACACTGGTTTGGTTATCGGCCGCCGTAGAAAAAATCTGCGACTTAGAAGTCGGCACAGTTGTATTGCGCTCGATTAAAGAAGTAGCTACTCCGCCTAAAGTTTCTATGCCTAAAGTTAAAGGAGTAACGTCTAACAATAAAACATCCTTAACATCTCCCTGCAAAACTCCGGCCTGCACAGCAGCGCCCATGGCTACAACTTCGTCCGGATTAACTCCTAAATTAGGATCTTTCTTAAAAAATTCTTTTACTTTTTGCTGGACTAAAGGCATCCGGGTCATACCACCGACTAAAATAATTTCTTCAATATCTTTTGTCTCCAGTTTAGCATCAGCCAACGCCGCCTTACAAGGCTCAATAGTTTTATCCACCAAATCTCCGACTAATTCTTCTAACTTAGCCCGATTCATTTTCATGACCAAATGTTTAGGCCCGTCCTCGCCAGTAGTAATAAACGGCTGGTTAATTTCTGTTTCCATAGTCGTAGACAGCTCGATTTTCGCCTTTTCCGCCGCTTCCTTAATTCTCTGCAAAGCTAAAGTATCTTTAGATAAATCAATGCCTTGATCTTTTTTAAATTCATCAATAATCCAAGCAATAATTCGCTGGTCAAAATCTTCTCCACCTAAATGCGTATCGCCGTTAGTGGATTTTACTTCAACTGTGTCCTCGGATACATCAAGAATAGAAACGTCAAAAGTTCCGCCGCCTAAATCATAAACCGCGATTTGCTCACCCTTTTTTTTATCAAAGCCATAAGCCAAAGCCGCGGCCGTTGGTTCGTTAATAATGCGTTTTACTTCTAAACCGGCGATCTTACCGGCGTCTTTTGTCGCCTGTCTTTGCGAGTCATTAAAATAAGCTGGTACGGTTATTACCGCTTCAGTTATCTTTTCGCCTAATCGACTTTCCGCGTCAGCTTTTAGCTTCCCTAAAATCATAGCGGAAATTTCCTGCGGCGTATTCTCTTTGTCTCCCATTTTTATCTTAACGCCTCCACCAGATTCCACGATCTTATACGATGCGGTTTTTACGTCCTGTTGGACTTCGGCGTCGCTGAACTTGCGCCCAATTAAACGCTTAACCGCAAAAATCGTGTTCTCCGAATTAGTTACCGCTTGCCGCTTGGCTGTTTGCCCAGCTAATCTTTCGTTATTTTTAGAAATCGCCACAATTGAAGGCGTAGTTCGATTGCCTTCAGCGTTTTCTAAAATTTTTGGTTTGCCACCTTCAATGATGGCCATGGCACTATTCGTAGTACCCAAATCAATTCCTAATATCTTTCCCATATTTTTTTCTTAATTTATCCCGTTGGCTTTGCGATAGCAACAGCCTTTACGGTGATTATTAATTTAAAAATTAATTATTTAATTCTTTTTGAATTTTTTTATTATAGTCATCAAGATTTTCCTGTATATCTCGTAGCTGATCTTCAGCCACATTTTTCTGCTCTTTCTTTTCGGTAATACTACCCTTATATCTATCTAAAATTCCTCCTTTAGCAAAAAACATCAAAGCAATTATAGCTACTACTATTAATAATATAATTAATGAAAACCCCTTATTTTCTTTTTTATATTTCATACAAACAAGATTGTTACGTGTTATGCGTTATGCGTTACGCGACTATCACTTTTGCCGGAACAATTACTTTTCCTCTTAACTTATACCCTGATTTAATTTCCTTAACCACCTTTTCACCTTTGCTATGTCCTGAGCCTGCTTGCTGTGAGCCTGCCGAACCAGCCGAAGGGCCATCAACCGCCTCCATAGTATTATGATCAAATTTTTCTCCCTTAGTTTTAATTTCCTCTACGCCCATATTTTCTAAAACATTCTTAAATTGTTTAATTACATATTTTAAGCCTTCCACCCACCCTTTAAAACCTGCTTCATTCTGTATAGGTCCGCATGAATCCGCATGAGTCAGTGTAAGCTTTAAATTATCGTAAACAGGAATCATCTCTAAAATTAGACCTTCATTAGCATATTTAACAAAATTTTGCTTGTCCTGCGCGCTTTGTTTTAATAAATTCTGATAATCGGCTAAGGCTCGTTTATACATACCTTCAAAATCTTCTTCTTCATTTTTTAATTTTTCTAAAACTTCACGAATATAAGGAGCAAACTTTTTTTTATCTTTTTTTAGCCATTCTTCAACTGGTAACCACTCAAAACCAGAAGATTCCTCATTTATTTTAATATCATCAGGATTTTTAGCCTTAACTTTATAATCCAAAAAAATAAGATGATTATCTTCCTTGGTATAACTATTGTTTATATCACGGCCGTTCAGTAAGCCAATAAACTCAATGTCTTCTATTTCTAAATTTGCTTCTTCCTTAACTTCTCTTCTTAGAGTTTCCTCAAAATTTTCACCAGTCTCTATCTTCCCACCAATATTTACGTATTTATTGTGCCATTTCACTCCTTTAGTTAAAAGTAATTCATTTTTATCATTAAAAATAAATGCACCAATACATACTTTAGGATATTTTTTTTCTTTCTTCATAAATTATTATGTGTTATACATTTTATAACATATCTTATTAATTCAAGATTTTTTTCATAATCCATCCGCATTGGACCGAGAATGCCAAACATACCAACATTATTTCCTTTCTTATATTTAACTAAAATTGTGCCACAATCCTTACTGAAAGGATTATCAGAGCCGATCATAATTTTCTCCCCAGTATCTAGGGTAGCTATTACCTGGCCAATCGCTTCTTCCATTTCGTCAATTACCTCAGAAATATTGTAAATTAAATCAACCTGGGAAAATTCCGGTTGATGAAATAAATTAGAAATGCCGGTATAACGCAGGTCATGCTCCTGAAAAGACCAAAAAATCGCCATGCCGGAAATCTGCGCCATAGCTTTAGCTACCTGTTTAAACCCATCATCATCTTTATTTTTAAAAAGTTTTTTTAATTTTTCCTCTTCTCTAAGCTTTAATTTTTTGCTAGCTAAATCTTCAATATAAAAATTATAAGCTTTTTCCGTGGGTATCCGGCCGGCTGAAGTATGCGGCTGCCGGATATAGCCCTCTTCTTCTAAATTAGCCATTTCATTGCGCACTGTCGCCGGCGAAATATCTAATTTATACTTATCAACTAAAACTCCTGACCCAACCGGTGCGCCAGTCCTAATATGCTCTTTTATAATTGTATTAAGAATAAATTTTCGCCTCTCATTCATATATTCTATATTATCATCATTAGCACTCCCCTGTCAAGAGTGCTAAATTTTAACACTCACGTGCCTGTCCCGTCGCCCGAGGGTGACGGGATCAAGAGTGCTAAAACGTCACGTGCTTGCCCCGTGCGAGCGTAGTGAGTTTACGGGGCTTGCCTCTTTTACTTTGGAAGCTAAACAGGTCAAATTTAAGCGGGCTTGTCTCGCCATAACTCTGAAGCGAAAGCGAAGAGTGAAGGCGGGATCAAGAGTGCTAAATAACGAAAGTAAGTAAACAAAAAAACACCCTTTTAGGTGTTAACGTGCTTCCCGTTAAAAAGGGACCGCGCTAAGCGCAATCCCTTGTTGATATTATTTCACCCCATCAGATAAAAAGCATATGGTTACTACTCCACCTGATAATTAGGTGCTTCTTTAATAATAACTACATCATGAACATGACCTTCTCTGGTCCCAGATGGTGTAATTCTGATAAATTCAGAAGTGTTTTGAAGTGTTTTTATGTCTTTACACCCCAAATAGCCCATACCTGCCCTTAATCCGCCTACAAGCTGAAATATAACTTTTCCCAAAGGACCACGGTAAGGTACACGCCCCACAATTCCCTGAGGTATAAATTCTTCCGGATTTTCTATACCTTCTTGAAAATACCGGTCACCACTCCCCTCTACCATGGCTTCTTTCGAACCCATACCCCTATAAACTTTATAGGTTTTACTTTGAAAAATTATAGTTTCGCCCGGGCTTTCTTCGGTCCCGGCAAAAAGACTTCCAATCATAACAGAATCCGCGCCACCAGCTATGACTTTAACTATGTCCCCGGAATACCTAATTCCACCGTCCGCAATAACCGGAACTCCGTGTTTTATAGCTTCGGTAACACAATCCATAACAGCAGTTAATTGTGGTACGCCAACTCCCGCTACTACCCGCGTAGTACAGATTGACCCTGGACCCACACCAACCTTGACTGCATTAACACCGGCACCAACAAGAGCTTTGGTCGCTTCAGCCGTAGCCACATTTCCAGCAATCAATTCAATGCCAGAAAATTTCGCTCTTATAGCTCTAGCTGTCTCTATGACTTTTTTTGAATGACCATGAGCTGTGTCAATTACCACTACATCCACTCCGGCATCAATAAGAGCTGCAACTCTATCCTCTGTGTCAGACCCAACGCCTACTGCGGCCCCTACCCTTAATCGACCTAATGAATCCTTACATGCGTGAGGAAACTGCTTTATCTTCTCTATGTCTTTGATAGTGATAAGTCCTTGCAGCTTACCAGAATCGTCTACCACTAAAAGTTTTTCTATCCGATTCTGATGCAGTAAAGATTTAGATTCTTCAAGAGTAATGCCCACTTTAGCTGTGACTAAATTATCCTTAGTCATTAATTCACTAACCAGCTTAGTCGGGTCAGTCTCAAACCTCAGATCGCGGTTAGTAATAATGCCTACTAAACTTCCACCATTTACCACTGGAACACCAGAAATCTTAAATTTCTTCATAATTTCAAGAACCTCGCTAATTCTGCGATCAGGTTCTATGGTAATAGGATCAACGATCATACCGCTTTCTGATTTTTTTACTTTCTTCACTTCTAGAGCTTGGGATTCAATATCCATATTTTTATGAATAAATCCCAATCCACCCAGCCGAGCAAGAATAATAGCAGTATTTGCTTTAGTTACTGTATCCATTGCCGCGCTGACGACAGGAATATTCAGACTGATATTCTGCGATAATTTGGTTCTTATTCCTACTTGATTGGGTAGAACTTCGGAATACCCTGGTACTAAAGAAACATCATCAAAAGTAAGGCCAAATACATCTTTAATTCTTCTCATAACTCCCTCTCTTTCTTTATTTCTCAATTAAATTTTTATTATCAAAGAACATCTCTAGATTAAATTTTAGTCTAACACATTCTTTAAAAAAAATCAATCCGGTCTTTAATTTCCGGACCAAAACCGGCCAAAAAAGAATCTTAAAACTCTTTCAAACAAAAACGGCTCAAGAATATTAAATTCTTGAGCTTTTTATATTTCCCTAGAACCTAACACCCAGCACCTAAAAACTACCTGCTAAAATACCACGTAAAAACTTCCCGAGCAATTGGCACGGCGACTGTGCTTTCCCCGCCTTCCTCTACTAAAATCGTAATCACAATTTCCGGATTATCATACGGAGCAAAACCGGTAAACCAGGAATGCGGGTCTTTTTTAGACGACCATTGGGCTGTTCCGGTTTTTCCGGCCACCGCCACTGGCACGGCTTGCAGGCTTTGGGCCGAACCGGACGTAACTGTCTGGCGCATGCCTTGCCTGACTATCTGCATATTATAAGAGTCAATAAAATCCTGCCTGACTATCTCTGGCTGAAATTCCTGGATTAGCCTGTCTTGGCCGGATAAAACCTCTTTAATTAAATGCGGACGGTAGAGCTTTCCACCGTTGGCAAAAATAGCCGTAAAATTAGCCACCTGTAAAGGCGTTACTAAAAGATCTCCCTGTCCGATGGCCAAATGGTATGTGTCTCCAATATACCAACGCTCGCCCTTTACTTTTTCTTTCCATTCCTTGCTCGGCAAAAATCCATCAACCTCACCAGCCAAATCAATTCCAGTCTGCTCGCCTAAACCGAATAATTTAAAATACTTAACCATAGTATTAACGCCTAAGCCGATAAAATCTTCATATCCCCCGCCTAAATAATAAAAAAACGTATTAACTGATTCAGCTATTGCCTTGCGCACCGAAGTTACGCCATGTCCGCCGGCTTTCCAGTCCGGGAAAAACCACTGGCCAATACTGATTCCACCTACGCTTCTAAAACTTGTCCATTCACTTATGACCCCTTCAGATAAACCAGCCACAGCCATAACCGGCTTTATTGTTGATCCGGAAGGATATTCGCCACTTATCGCCCGATTAAATAACGGCTTATCTTCTTGCTCTAAAACTTCTCTATATTCCTCTGACGTAATTCCTCGGGCAAAGGCATTATTATTATAGGCAGGCAGGCTGACCACCGCTAAAACCTCGCCATTATTCGGATTAAGAGCCACAACCGCCGCCTTAGTTAAATTTAATCTTTTTAAATAGCTATTTAGAACCTCCTCTATCTTTTTCTGGAGCTCTAAATCTAAAGCTAAAACTAAGTTGTGTCCGTCTTCGGATTTGATTTGGCTAATAATCTTTTTTTCCTTGCCAAAAGCATCAACCTCAATATGCTTTTTCCCGCTTACGCCTTTTAATTCATTCTCCCAAAAATATTCAATTCCGGTTTTGCCGATATAATCAATCGGCAAATACTCTTCCCCAAACTTAGATAACTCGTCTTCATTAATTTTTCCAGTATAACCCAAGACATGCGATAAAGATTTAGCATACACATTATATTCGCGCCTAGTCCTATTAGCTAAAACCACGCCCGGCAACTGCGCTTCTATTAAATATAATTGCATTGCTTTATTATACGGAATGTTGTCAACAATAAATAAAGGTTGATACGCTTCTAAGGAATCTAATTCAATTTTAGCTAAAGATTCATTAATATTTTTTAAAATCATCTCCTGATTCAAAGCGCCTTCCTCATCAGACGCTAAAATTTCGCTAATTCTTAAAATAATTTTTTCTTTTTCCTGCGTTTCACTAGGTAAATCAATCGGGACAAAATAAAGAAGCCAATTAGCTTTATTTATAACTAATGGATTTAAATTGCGATCATAAATTACTCCTCGCTTCGGCTCTAAACGCTGGATTCTTACTCGATTGCCTTCAGCCATAGAATAATAATAATCCCCTTCTACTACCTGCAACCAAGCTGTTCGGCCTAATAAGATCAATAAAAAGAATAAAACTAAAGCCCCAATTAGATTGGTTTTTCTTAAATCAAAAGTCCGACCAACCATTTCTCCGTCCCCAACGTCCTTATTAAAAGAATCCTCTGTCCAGCTTTTGCGGAAAGAAAAATTATGTAATTGCCCCATTTTGCCTGACTGGATAACAAAAGGATTATTCGCTTTTTTTGAGTCTTTTCTAAATTTCATACCTTAAAATTAGCATTTTTATAGGCAAAAAGCAAACAAAAAAAATTACAGAGTTAACTCTATAATTTTTTTTTGTTTGCTCGGGTACAGGGACAGCTTCCGAACTTTTTTATGTAAAAATATTAGTAAATATTAAATTTACTCATAATATTCTTCTTATCCATACTCAGTCCTTAAGATATAGTTGGGGCGGTTTTAGGCTTTTAATTATCTAAAAAATTATCACTCAAAAATGTATTTTCTAATTTATTAATATCAGAATTATGGTATTTCAAATGTTTTAGATAAAATTTCATACCCTCGCATATTTTTTTAAACTTATCAATTTACCGTTCCATGTGATCAGGTGTTAATCGACTTACAGATGGAGACGAACCTGATCTGGCTTAGTACGATGGCCAACAGCTACTACATTTTCATTACCAAATTTTTTTCTCAAAACTGGAACTAATTCGGAACCAATTTGTCCCATGGCTCCAGTTATCATTATTTTCTTATTCATAATATTTTATAAATTGTTTATATTATTTTTATTTTTTTAATAATATCCTGAAATATTTTCTGATATTTTGAATTAATTTTTATTACTGGTTTCATATTTATAGTTGAATTTACAAAATCTTGATGATAAGGAATTTTACCAATAATTTTAATATCATTATTTTTGGCAAATTTTTCTATTTTTAAACAAAATTTATCCGATAAACTATATTTATTAATTACAATGCCATGTTTAATTTGAAAATATTTTGCTAAATATAAAACTCTTTTTAAATCATGCAAAGCTGATGGTGTTGGTTC
>Ga0075122_10001349_pt1 | contig 17542 bp, 12 predicted proteins | sample AntAceMetag02UKB_FD_69790 | JGI IMG/M metagenome (GOLD analysis project Ga0075122, IMG submission 69790) | Saline lake microbial communities from Ace Lake, Antarctica - Antarctic Ace Lake Metagenome 02UKB | ecosystem: Environmental > Aquatic > Non-marine Saline and Alkaline > Saline | place... | reverse complement strand
ATTCTAATAGACCAATCACATTTAACAGGAACAGCAAGAGGAAATATAGCAACTTATACTGGAATATTTAATGAGATAAGAAATATTTTTGCAAAAGAAAATAATGTTTCAAACAGTTTATTTAGTTCAAATTCTAAAGGCGCTTGTCCTGATTGCAAAGGTTTAGGTTTTATCAAAATTGATATGCACTTTATGGGAGATGTAAAAACTGTATGCGAAACTTGTCATGGTAAAAAATATCAAAAAGAAATTTTAGAGTACACCTACAAAGACAAAAATATTTATGATGTGCTTAGAATGACGGTAAGCGAGGCAAGTAATTTTTTTAAGCAAGACTCTATCCAAAAAAAATTAAAAATGCTTATCGATGTTGGTTTAGGATATTTAACTTTAGGTCAAACGCATGATACTTTTTCTGGAGGTGAAGCTCAAAGATTAAAGTTGGCAAGCAAGCTACATAAAAAAGGAGAGATTTTTGTTTTAGATGAGCCAACATCAGGTCTGCATTTTGCAGATATCGAAAAATTATTAAGTTTGTTAAATAGAATTGTAGATAATGGAAACTCTGTAATTGTTATTGAGCATAATGTAGAGGTTATTAAACAATCAGATTGGATTATTGATATGGGTCCTTGTGGGGGAGAAAAAGGTGGAACTATTATTGCAGAAGGAACACCTCTCGAGGTATCTAAAAATAAAAGTTCTGTGACTGGAAAATATTTTTAATTTTAAACTAAAATGGAAATTAAATTAGCTAATCATAATAATAGTGAAGAAATCACACATTTTTTTGGAAAATATCTTGACAGTACTAATGATGCTATCACTTCGAGAGAGTTTTTTTGTCCTTTTGGATTAAAAGCAGCCATAAAAAGAAAACAAGTAATGGTATGCATTTTTCATAATCAAATAATTGGAGCAATTAGATTTTATCCTAGAAAAACGGATAATATTGTATCCGTATATCAATTTGCTATTGCGACAAATCATAGAGGTAAAAAATTGTTTCAACAAATGTTAATTATGACAGGATATAAAATGTTTGAAGTATTATGTCCTTTAAAATCAGAATTTAATAATTATTATAAAAAAACCAAATGGATATTAAAGAAACAAAATACAAAGCATAATTATTGGATTCTAACCTCATAAATAAAAAGTTTTAAAAAATGAAATTCACCCCTAGCCCCTCTTCCATTTTTAAAAACGAAAAAATCAAATTTAAAAGAAATAAACGAAAGCTTATCTGATGCATAAGGACGAAAAATATTTTTTGAACTCAAGCCACGCTGCGCTCTCCTCCTTTCAGTCGTCGGGGCGTATAACAAGGGATATACGGTTCAGCCCTCGGCTCGGGCTTCACCCAAATTTTTCTTTCGCTACGCTACAGAAAAACTTCGTATATCCCTAACGTTATATGAAATATGCTTTTCTTTTTACGGCTAACGCCTTACACTTTTCTATAATGAACAAATTTTATTTTTAATTTTTTAAAGAGGGGGGTATATGGTGTTTTCTTCCGCTCCGCTCCAGAAAACGATTTATTTAAATTATAATTATGCTAGAAGTTAGAAAAAATACATTTTCAAGAAACTATGAAAACTCTTTTTTTAGGGAGATATCTAGGCATCTTTTTAATTCCTTCAAAGAAAGAAATATTGAGGGTGTTTTAATAGGCAGTCCATTTTGTGAGGTTGATGAACGTTTACAAATTGACGCTTTGCTTATCACTCCAAGTGTAGTTTGTATTATTGATTTTAAAAATTTCAAAGGTAAAATAAATCTCCCAGACACAAATAACTTTGAATCTGGTTGCTGGACAACAAAAGAAGGAGATTTAATAAAAGGGGGGAGTTCAATCAACCCCTACATGCAATTACGCAACCAAAAAAGAAGATTTATTGATGTAGCTAATAAGTATATTCGTCATAAAATTATCGATCCAGATATATTTAATCCACTGCATTCAGTACGCGCGGTATGTTTCCAAGACGAAATCGAGTTAAATGGTGAGATTCCTCGGCATGATGCGTTAAACTTTTTCATCCTCGATAAATCTAATTTTATAGAGAAGATTCTTGATATAGTTGATGTAACCGACAGAGAAGTTATTTTGAGTCAAAACTCTTTTAATGTTTTTAAAAGTATTTTCCTTGCCGACCCATTTAAAATTGACAATAGGCCATTAGAAGATAAACTAAAAGATTTCGCAGAGAAGTCCGAGACTTTAGATTATTCGTTGCTTCATCCCGACCAAAACACCGCATTATCTGAAATTAAGTCTTTTTTAGAAGATCCAGACCAAAATGTTTTTATTTTACAAGGAACCACAAACAGCGGAAAATCTTTTTTAATACCATATATACAAGATATTGCATTCAAGATAGGCGTTCAAGAAACAGAGATTTTTGCATCTTCAAGTAGGGTGGCGAATAATTTAATGGCATCTGTTAGTGTTGAAAAAGTAAATAGTATTTATTCTTACATATATGGTGGGAAAAAATTAGAATTAAATGATGAAAACAAAAAATTGGTGGCTAATGAAGAAGAACAAGAAGGCATTCAGATAGAATCAGTTCCTTTAAAAAGCTGCGATAATGCGGAAAATGCTTTATTTATAATTGATGAAACTCAATTAGTTTCTGACTCATTTTATCAATCTTTAGACTTGATTTTTGGAAGTGGCTACTTACTCAAAGATTTTATTCGTTTCACTGACTTCGAAAATTCAAAAAGAAAAATCATTTTAATTGGTGACCCATACCAATTACATATTGGCAGAGATGATGAAACCCCTTTAAACCCATCTTATTTGGAAGATGCTTATTCATTAAAAACTAATGCCTATCAACTGCTAGATAAACCCGACTTTTCTGTTATAAATAAAGAAGCTTTGTTTTGCGTAGATAAAATCCGCACCAAATATTTCAATTCACTTCAATTCGTGGCAGACGACAATTTTTGCTTTTTACAAGAAGAAGATGTTACAAAGGCGGTTGCTGAAATTATCCATAATAAAACTGAATGCCATATTCTTTGTTTTAGCAACGAAGAATCTCAAAAAGTAAATTATTGGATTAAACAATCAATAATCAAAAACGGAGAAGATATTGCCCTAAATGATTTACTTCTATTCAATAACAACATTTCTATTGAAGATATAAACGACCCTTTTTCTGAACCCAAAAAGATTTATAACGGGCAATTTGCAACAATCACAGGAGTTAATAACATACCAATTGAAAAGACAATAAAAACCAAAAAGAACCAAGAATCAACCGTTCTCACTTTTAGAGAAATTTCTTTAACCCTCAATGAAACCGGACAAAAAGCAATTGTTTTAAGTTTGGAAAATTATAGGGTAAGTGCAAAAGCTGAATTATCCAAAAATGAAATAGTAGCGTTCAAGATTCTCTTGAACTCATACATTGCCGAATACACAAAATTGCATCCATTTGAAAATACAACCGAATATTCGGAAATTCTAAAATCAGAAAAATATGTTTTGCTAGAAACTGAAATTAATGATTTAAAGCAAAAACTTGAGATTGGGAAAAAGGTCAAAACCAAATTAGATGAAAAAATAAGAGAACAGAAAGGGTTGTTTAAATCTGCAAGCAAACAGCATCGTTCAAATATTGAATCAACATTAAGAAAAGACCCAACAACCGAGTATTATAAATTCAAAAACTCTGCCTTGTTGCGTTTTGGATGGGCAATGACAGTTCATAAATCAATGTCTTACAAATGGCAAGAAGTAATTTTCAATGTTGAAAAAGCAGGAACAACAAACGAAAGTCATTTTAGATGGCTTTATACTGGAATTAGTAGAGCATGGAAAAAAGTTTCTTTAATCAATTACAAACCAATAAGCCCATTTGATAAAACTGAATTTGTTGATAGCAATACAGCAAATGCCACAAATGAGTTTTTTTATATTGCCGAAAGTCAGGAAACCAAAAACCGTTTGACTGAGTTTAAACATTTTGTTTTAAGTAAGCTAAATGATATAGAAATAGAAAGGGTTGAAAATCTAAACTGGCAAGAGCGATACCATTTAAAAAGCAACACAAAAACAACTATTATTTCATTCAGCTACAATGGTCAAGGAAAATTCAAATTTCCGACTTTATCAGGCGGTGATACCGCTTTTGGCAATGAAATTATTAAGCAACTAAAATCAAAAAGCGTTTCATTAGATTTTGGCATTATTAAAGACCTTTGGCGGAAAACCCAATATGAAAAACTTTCAAAGGTATTGAAACAGGACAATGTGTTTTTTAGTCAAATCATTCAAACCAATTTCAAGGATAGAATCAAATTGTTTAGCAAAGAAAACGAAGAAATTGATTTAGAATTTGATTATAATGGAGACGGTGCTTTTAGCAAAATTACTGCTAAATATTATAGTAATCATATTATTTGGGAACACTTAAAAAATGCTATAGGGAAAATAAAATCGTAGCTTATGGCAACACTATTTGAATTTAGCCAAACATTATCGAAATTCAATAAAGAGAATAATTCTTCTGCTACTTTAAAATTTTTTAAAGAAAACAAAGAAGAGTTTACCACCGATCAAATTGCTAGTAATAGATATATAGTTTACGAGATGATTTATGCACTGATAGAGACAAATCACCATGCTGCTATTTTTGATTTTATAAAGCAACATAATGCAGTTCTTGATCCTAAGAGTTTTCCTTATTTATTGAAAAAGTTGAAAAAAAAGCCATCTGTAAATTGGAATATTGTAAACCGTTTTTGTGATTTAGTTTCGTCTGACCAATTAGATACGGAATGCAAAACCATTGAGGTAGAGCGAAAAGGATCAAAGAAGCTTATGGAGTTAGCATCAGCTAGGGAAGATTGGTTTGCCCTAAAAACAAAGGCACTTTTTGAGACGCAGTGTTACCAAGAATGCTTTGAGCTTTCAAAAAAAGCACTTGAATTATTTGATAAATTTCATTATTCAAATGAAGTATGGTTTGCCAGGAGGATTGCATTATCCAAAAAACATTTAGGAAATTCAGACGCTGCGCTAAATGAACTGCTTCAAATTCTAAAAAGAAAGAAGGAGTGGTTTATTCAAGTTGAAGTAGCAGAAATTTTAAAAGAAAAAGGTGAAATAAAAAGAGCATTTGAATATGCAATAGATGCTATTAATAATTTTGGTGACATAGAATATAAGGTCGGACTTCTTGAAATGCTTGGAGATTTATTATTAGGAAAAGATGATCAAGAGCTTGCTTTTAAGCATTATAATTTAGCAAAACTTTTAAGGATGCAAGAACAGTGGAAAGTTCCGGCTTCACTTTCAACTGCACTGAATCGTTTTTCGTTTGAAGAATTAGGCATTGACAAGAAAGTCACTTTATTGACTGAATTAAAGCAGTACTGGGATAAATTTAAGCCCATTAAAAATAATGACAAACAAGATAGTGGTAAATTTTTAACAGGTAGAATTGATAAAATTCTTCATGACAATGAAAAAGGCATAAATGGATTTATTAAATACGATAATAATAGATCAGTATATTTTTCAATAAATGCATTACATAAGTCAGATGAATTAACCGTTGGGACAAAAGTTAAATTTAAAAAACTACCAGGAACTGAAGATGAAAAGGAACGAGCAATTAAGGTTACAAAAGAACCAAATCAAGCATAAATAAGGAGTCTTGGCTTCGGGGCATTCACCCCCAGCCCCTCTGCCCCTACGCCAAGACAGAAATAAAATTTGTTCATTACAGAAAAGTGGTCTCGCTAAGGCGAGACAAAAAGAAAAGCATACATCATATAACAGCGTATATCTGGTTACGGCTCTTGCAGAGCCTCCACCCATATCCGCCAAAGGCGGACATCAGATATACGCACACGTTAGATGAAATAATAATAAAATCTTCTCTTAATAGGAATAATTTAATTGGGGACAAATTTATTTTTTATGAATAATAAAGAAAAATTTTTTCAGCCTAAATACTCTCTAAAAAAGGAAAATATTTTTTCACTCTCTGAATTGCCTGATTCACTTGGAGAAAGAAAGAAATCATTGGGTTGGCCTGTGGAAATTCAAGGAACTGGTAGAATCAAAGAAGGTACTAAGGAATTTGAGGTGCATTATCCTGCAGGTGATATTTTTCTTTCCTTTGGCGTTACTATGCATGAACTCGGCCATCTCAGACAAGAAGAATTTAATACCGAAATTGATCAAATAGACAAAGATAATGAGTGGGGGCGCCATATAGAAGTCAAAGAACAAGATGCGTACCAACGAGGACTTGAAAGAGTGAAAAAATATTTTCCTGAGGCGCTTAATGAAATAGAGAAGAAATTCCAAAGATACAAAGAGCAGGGAGAATTAAAAAACTTTTCTTCCTTTGAAGAGCTGTATAGTTTTTTACAAGGATCGATTAATATCAATAGAGCTTTGGCCAGTATTCCAGAAATAGAAGACAAAGATGAACAAGATTGGCAGGAGTATGAAGCCTTAAAAAAAGCTGGTATAGAAAAGTTTTTTAGCGATATCAAAGAATCTCGTGTTAATGAAAAAATAGACAAAGAATGGATTGAAGAGCTTATTATGAAAACGGCTGAAAAAATTTCTAATGAATAAAAAATAAACTTGTCCCCAATTAAATTAAAAATAAGGAAAGAAGATTTTATTATTACATCATCTAACAACGCGATAAGCGGTTCAAGAATTCTCCCTCAATAATATTAATAAGGAAGGAAAATTCTTTCTCCCAAATTTTGAAATGATTATTAATTATAATAGGAATTTCAAAACTTCGCTTCATCGGTGAACGTTAAATGAAATAAATTTTTTATTTTTAATAATAACAATATGACAAATGAACAAGCAAAATCTAGTAAAAAAATCACAGTAGGTTTAATTTTGGGTTGGATTTTTGGAATCCTTTTTGCCTTAACCGGAATTATTTCTGTTTTTTCAGAGCCAATACCAGGGATTGTAATGTTAATCATGGCGGCTGTTCTTCTTCCACCTGTCAATAAGTTAGTTGATGAAAAATGGAAGTTTCATCTTTCTGGAGGAATAAAAACGATTCTGATTATTATCGGTTTTATTATTTTTGGTGCAACGATTGATACTTCAAACACGAAACAAAAGCAAAATAATCAGCTAAAGGTTGAACAAGAACAAAAGCAAGTTATTTCAAATACTGAACAACCAAAAGATGAAACAAAACCGACAGAAGAACAGCCTAAAACTACTAAAAACGAACAGCTTCCAGTAGAAACGAAAAAAACAGAAACAACTCCTACCTTAGCTGAAGAAAAAGCTGAAACTCCCGAAGAAAAACCAGCACCAACACCAAGTGAAACAATAGGTCAAAAAAATGCAGTCAGAAAGGCTAAATCTTACTTAGGTTACTCTGCATTTTCTCACGGTGGGTTGGTTGATCAATTAAAGTATGAACAATTTTCACATGCTGATGCTATTTATGGTGCTGATAATTCTGGTGCTGATTGGAATGAGCAGGCTGCCAAAAAGGCAAAATCGTACATGGAGTATTCAGCTTTTTCACGCGGTAGCTTAATTGAGCAGTTAAAATATGATAAGTTTACACAATCACAAGCAGAGTATGGAGCTAATGCAATCGGACTATAAATCAATGGATAAAAAGTAATAAAATTATTCATTTAGATTTTTTTCACAAAAGAGAACTCAAGGGGACGTTGCACTTTCGCTCGTACCTCGCTCACCCTCGCCTAACACAGTATATCTGGCTCGCTCGTGCCCTCGCTCGACCCATATTTGCCTCCGCTACGCTACGGCAAACATCAGATATACTGAAACGTTATACGCAATTCAAAAAATATTTTTCTTTTAATAAGGAATTTTGACAGGCTTTTTAAAAAGGGGAATAAATTTGTTTTTTATTTATTAGAAAGGGGGAAGATGGATATTTTTTGCTCCGTTCCTCCACAAAAAATGATTATTTATAAAGGGGTAATATGGTGTTTTCTCCGCTATCGCTCCGAAAACGATTTATTTATAAAAGGAAAACAGATACAATAATGAAGGTAAACCAATAAAACTATGAACAATAAACTAAACCTAACAGACAACGAAAAAAGGGATGTTATAAAATATCTTGAGTCTGGCAAGTCATTGCCAGAGAAATATCGCTTTTTGCTTTTTGATACAGATAAAGAGGTTGAGTTGTTGTGGAATGGGAAAACTGACGAGACAGAAAATACTGTCTTACCTTTTCAAACTATCGAACATATTGACGAACCGAGAAGTGAAGAAAAAATCAATTTGCAAGAGTCGCTTTTTGATACTTCTGGTAGGCAGATAAAAGGTTGGTCAAACAAACTTATTTGGGGTGATAATAAATTGATTTTATCAAGCCTCAAAAATGGACCATTGCGAAAGCAGATTGAAGCTGAAGGTGGACTGAAACTTATTTATATTGATCCGCCGTTTGATGTTGGTGCTGATTTTTCTATGAAAGTGGAAATTGGAGAGGAAAGTTTTACCAAAAATCCGTCGGTGATAGAAGAAATTGCTTATCGTGATACTTGGGGTAAGGGGGCGGATAGTTTTATTGCGATGATTTATGAGCGACTCAAGTTAATGCACGGACTTTTGGCAGATGACGGCAGTATTTATGTGCATTGTGATTGGCGAGTTAGTGCGTATATGCGATTGGTTTTGGACGAGGTTTTTGGTGTAAATAATTTCAAAAATGAAATCATTGTTCACTATACAGCAGTTGGACTAAAGGCTAAGTCTAAGAAATTTCATCAAAATACAGAAAATATTTATTATTATGTTAAGGATCAGAAAAAAGCAAAATACAACGAAGTTTTTGAACGATTAGATGAGCCGAGAACTGCCAGTAAGCATACTTTCGATTCAAAAACTGGGAAAGCAAGTCGTGTTAGAGATGAGAATGGGAAAATACAATATTTTGAAGTCTGGGAAAATAAAGTTGATAACTTTATCGAAATACCTGCATTACGTGGAGATGAGAAAGTTGGATACCCAACGCAAAAATCCGAAAAGTTTCTTGAAAGAATCATCAAGGCATCATCAAACGAAGGCGATCTCGTCGCTGATTTTTTCTGTGGGTCGGGTACGACTTTGGCGGTGGCTGAGAAATTGGGACGAAAATGGATTGGTTCTGACCTTGGGAAATTCTCAATTCATACCACTCGCAAAAGAATGATTGGCGTGCAAAGAGAAATGAAAGAGTCTAAAAAAGATTTCAGAGCTTTTGAAATATTAAACATTGGAAAATACGAGAGGGAAAGTTTTTTGAAAGTAAATGAAAACTTGCGTGAAGAAGAGAAAAGATTACAGCGAGAACAAAAAGAAAAAGAGTTTATTTCGCTCATTCTCTCTGCCTACAAAGCCGAGCCGGTGGATTCTTTTAATATGTTTGTGGGTAAAAAGAGAGACAGGTTGGTAGCAGTCGGCTCAATTGATACGCCTGTTACTAGTGATTTTCTAGAAAAAGTGATTGCCGAGTGCAAAGAAAAAGGAGTTACCAAAGCGGATATTTTGGGATTTGATTATGAAATGGGGTTAGACTTTGAGCAGGTAAAAAAGCAAGGGTTGAATGTGCAATTTAGGGTTATTCCACGAGAAGTATTTGATAAAAAAGCAGTTGAGAAAGGACAAGTGAGATTTTATGATGTTGCTTATATTGAAGCCAAGCCTATTATTCGCGGGCGAGCAAATGCGAAAGAAGTTGCTATTGAATTGACTGATTTTTCAGTATTTTATAATCAAGACAATACTGGCGAAGTGGAAGAAAAATTGCGCGCTGGCGGAAGTAAGGTTGTAATTGAAAACGGACAAGTAATAAAGATTTCCAAAGATAAAAAAACAGAGATTATTGAAAAAGAAGTTTTGACAAAAAAATGGACAGACTGGATTGATTATTGGTCAGTTGATTTTGATTATGAAAGCAAGAAAGAAATAGTACGAGTGATTGACGAAAAAACCAGCGAGGAAAAAGAACAATGGACAGGCAATTATATTTTTGAAAATGAATGGCAGTCATTTAGAACCAAAAAAGATAGAACACTTGAACTCACCTCTGCTTTTAAAGCGACAGGAAAAGGTAAAATGCAAGTAGCGATTAAAGTTATTGATATTTTTGGTAATGATACGACCAAAGTTATTGAAATTAATATTTAAATATTATGGCATTACACAAAAACTTTCCAAAAGATAAATTCCAAATACTTGATCCTGCGATTAGGTGGTTTCCTGCCGAGGAAGATTTGAGAAAAGAGGGTTATGAGAAACTCCTCCCTCCTTTTGTGCCTGAATTGCGTGAACAAGTAGCAAAATGGCGAGAAAATAATTATGAAGGTGCAAGCGAAACATCAAAAGCATTGTTGAATTGGTGGTTTAAAGAACCACATACTATTTTTGGAAGTGACGGAATAAGTATTGCTTTCCAATATTATTTTGCACAACGAGAAGCGGTGGAAACAATCATTTGGATTTATGATGTTGACAAAGCAACAAGCAAATACGATTTAATCAAATTTGATAAATTAGGCAGAGTAAGTCCAAACATGTTTAATGAAGACTGGTTGCGTTTTGTTATAAAAATGGCGACAGGAAGTGGAAAAACAAAAGTGATGAGCTTGCTTTTGGCTTGGTCATATTTTCACAAACTTTATGAAAAAGATTCTGAACTTTCAAAAAACTTTTTACTCATTACTCCAAACATTATTGTTTTGGATCGCATCAAGGCTGATTTTGAGAACTTAAAAATATTTCATGAAGATCCTATTTTGCCAGATAATGGATATGAGGGGCAAAACTGGGAAGACGATTTTCAAATTAAACTGCATTTACAAGATGATGTTGGAACAATTTCAAAATCAGGAAATATTTTCCTGACAAATATTCATCGAGTTTATGGGGGAGATATAAATGAGGCAAGTTTTGAAGACGAAGATACTTCTGATTATTTTATGGGGAGTAAAGTTGTTGGAAAAACTAATGATTCAAAAGTTGATTTGGGAGAAATAGTGCGTGATGTTGATGAACTAATGATTATCAATGACGAAGCGCACCACATACACGATCCAAAAATGGCGTGGTTTACTTCTATTGAAGATATACATAATAAATTATTGCAAAAAGGTAAAAAACTGGCTTTGCAGATAGATGTTACCGCTACGCCAAAAAATAACCGTGGAGAGATTTTTGTTCAGACTGTTTCTGACTATCCTTTGGTTGAAGCAATACACCAAGGAGTTGTAAAAAATCCAGTTGTGCCAGATGAAGCGAGTAGAGGAAAATTGCAAGAAAAACAAAGCTCGCTTTTTGCTGAAAAGTATGAAGATTTTATCAGACTTGGAGTTGAGGAATGGGAAAAGACATACAAAGAACTTGAGCCGACTGGCAAAAAGTCAATTCTTTTTATAATGACTGACGACACAAAAAATTGCGATGATGTGGCGGAGTTTTTAGAGAAAAGCTACCCTCAACTAAAAGGAGCAGTTTTGACTATTCATACAAACAGAAGCGGTGAAATATCGGAAACAACTACTGGTAAAAAAGAAAAAGAATTGCAAGAGTTGCGAAAAAAGGCAAACGAAATTGACAGTTCAGAAAGCCCATACAAAGTTATTGTATCCGTTCTTATGTTGAAAGAGGGTTGGGATGTAAAAAATGTAACAACGATTGTCGGCTTGCGACCGTATAGTTCAGATTCCAAAGTATTACCCGAACAAACATTAGGGCGAGGACTTCGCCGAATGTTTTTTGGGCAAGATGTTGAAGAATATGTGAGCGTTATCGGTACACCTGCTTTCATGGAGTTTGTAGAATCTATTAAAGCAGAAGGTGTTGAATTGGAAAAAAGAAAAATGGATCGTTCTGGCTCTCCTATTACCCCGACTGTTATTGAGGTTGATAATCAGAATGTTAAAAAAGATATTGAAAATTTAGACATTGAATTACCGATTTTGACTCCCAGAATACAAAGAGAATACAAAAATCTTGATTTACTAAATGTTGCTGAATTTAAGAATGACAAAATTGAAATAAAACAATTTTCAGAAGAAGAGAAAAAAGAGATTGTTTTTAGAAATGTTGTTGATGAAAAAGAACATCACACAACAATTTTGAATAGTTCTATTGAGCCAAACTACCAAAGTGTTGTTGGTTTCTTTGTGCAAAGAATAATGAAAGAATTACGCCTTTTTGGTTGTTACGATATACTTTTTGGAAAAGTTAAAAAATTTATAACAGACGAATTGTTCAAAGAGAATATTGATCTTAACGATTCAAATATTTTGAGGAATTTGTCCGAATTGGAAGCAGTAAAAACTATTGTAGAAACATTCAAAAAGGAGATAAACGATTTAACTGTGCAAGATGTTGGCGATACTGAAATCAAAAATTATATAAAAGTTAGTAGCGCTAGACCTTTTGTTGTTACCGATAAAAAATATTTATTACCAAAAAAGAGTGTTTTCAATAAAATTGTTGGTGATAGTGATTTTGAGCTTGAATTTGCAGATTTTTTGGAAGGTGCTGATGATGTGCTTTCGTTTGCCAAAAATTATTTTGAAATTCATTTCAAAATTGATTACAAAAATGCAAGCGGAGCAATTTCTAGTTACTATCCTGACTTTTTCGTGAAAACAGACAACAAAACAATTTATATTGTGGAAACAAAAGGACGAGAAGATTTGGACGATATTGAAAAAATAAAGAGATTGGAACAGTGGTGCGAAGACGCAAGCGAAAGACAGAAAAAGATGGAATATAAAATGCTCTATGTAAAACAAGAGAAATGGGATAGATACACACCAAAAAGCTTTGCAGAGTTGGTGGCTAATTTTAGTAAATAGTTATGAAGAATATTTTGGACTTAACAAATCAAGAAGCAAAAGAATTTTTTCTTGCAGAAGAAAGATATTTTACTTTTGATCTACCGAAATATTTTTCTTTTAACAAAATTCTAAAAAAACTTGCAGAAAAATTATCCAAAGAATATGAAAAAGCATCTGAAAAATTTAATGGAGCTAAGTCGCCAATAATAATATCGGAGGAAGTTTACAAGGATTTCGAAGTTAACCCAGAATTTGGATTATACAATTGTCACGATGGCGATACTGACATTTTAGTACAAAAAAATCCTGTTTTTATAGAAGTGACTGATTTATCAGATGATACGCTTGGAGACAAGTTTTATTACACCCAGGTTGGTTGGTGCATCCATTGCGCCGATGATTATATTAATAAAATCAACTAACTTATGAAAAAAATAGAGTTATCATTTCTACAAAATGAGCTAAGCAGAGTAAGTGAATGGATCCGCTTTTCTGACAAAAAAAGTGCTTTTTTGTCAGCTTATTATTCAGGAATCTTTTTCGGAATAATTTCATACAAGGAGAATGTTATTTCTTCAATTTCAAACTTTGAAAGCTGGTCCCTTTTTCTTTACATTGTACTAATTTTGATAACTGTCGGCTTATTTATTTTAGGTATATTCTTTTTAATTAGTTCAGTTTTCCCTCGATTGAAAAACACAAATACAGACAAATCGTTATTTTACTTTGGAAGCATCACCAAGCTAAAATCAATCGACTATTTTAATGAGATGGAAAAATTAACAGAAGAGGAAGCAAAGAAACAAATATCAGAGCAAATATACACAAACTCAATAATTGCTGACCAAAAAATGAATAACGTCAAAAATAGTACTAAGTGCTTATTTATTTTGTTAATTATTGTCTTTGTTTTAATTATTATATAGATGATAGTTTGAGGGAGGGGCAATTCACCCCTTTAGTTCCCCTCTTGCCCCTCCCTCAAACCAGAAATAGGTGTTTTGGGCTACGGGCATTCACCCCTTAATCCCCTCTGCCCTTCGCCCAAAACGAAAAAAGAAATTTGAAAATTTTTAAAACAAACGACTAGCGTCGAAAAGAAAAGGTATACATCAGCTAACACAGTATATGCGGTTACGGCTTGCTCCGTACCTCCACAAGCCTCCACCCATATTTGCCAGTGGTAAGCACTTCGTGCAATTATACCACTGGCAAACATCGCATATACTGGAACGTTAAATGAAATAAATTTTTTATTTTTACGGCTAACGCCTTACACTTTTCTATAATGAACGAATTTTATTTATTTAGAGGGGGTGCTAAAGTGCCCTCTTAACCTCGCTACGCGAACGGATTAATAAAAAATACTATGAAAAAAATTATCTTCTTTGGTGGCCCCCCAACGGTCGGCAAATCCAACTTTGCCAGAAAGGTTTCGCAAAAATATAATATTCCATGGATGCCTACCGACTTAATAAGAGAATGGATGACAAAAATCGTAAGAGAGGAAGATTATCCAGATTTATTTTTGGATTTTAAATATACGGCTGAAAGCTTTTGGACAAAATTTAATATCGAGGAAGCAATGCAACAAGAATTGCAGAGAGACAAAAATGTATTTAAGGGAATAAAGAGTTTTATTGAAGAAAACTTTTACTGGGATTGCTATGTAATGGAGGGCATTTCAATCCATCCTTCAATGGTGGATGAACTGAAAAAAATAAATAACGCGGAATTTTTATTTTTTAACTTAATCGAAACTGATCCGAAAAGAATTAGAGAAACAATCTATGAACGTGGGTTATGGGGACCAGCTAAAACTTATAAGGATTGGGTAAAAGAAAAGGAAATTATGTATGTAGAACAATTTAATCAATGGTATTTAGATGAATGCAAAAAATATAATTTAAATTATTCTATGATAGGTGCTAATTACGAAAAGGCATTTAAAGAAATTTCAAATAGCATTAATATTTTTTTAAAATAATTTTTAGAGCTTAATAATAAACAATTTTAAAATTTTATTATCTTAAGAGGTCTTGAATTCTGAATATTCATACCTGCACCCTCTCTTAGTCATCACAAAAATAAAATTTGTTCATTACAGAAAAATGCTCTCGCTAAGGCGAGACAAAAAGAAAAGCATACATCATATAACAGCGTATATCAGGTTACGCCCCGCCTCTCGCGAGAGGCGGGACTCCACCCAAATTATTCTTCCCTTTGGTCAAAATAACTTCTGATATACGCGTACATTATATAAAATAGCTCACTTTGAGCGACATTATATAACACGGGATATGAGACTACGAGAAGTGATTTAATTATTTTTTATTTTTTCTTACTAATATGAATTTTGAAAAACACATACCAAAACAAGAGGGTGAAAAAGCCTTTAAATGGCTCACAAATATTAACATTGAAGATCAAGAGCAACAAAAACGGTTTTATGAAGCTATGAGTAAGGAAGTAAGATTCAGTGAAGCTAAAACAAACTCAGGCGAGAATATCCCCGACATAGTCGCTCTTGAAGTAAGGGATAAAGTATTTGGAACTATAAAGCCTGAAATTAAAACCTTATTAGATACATTAAAAAAAATAGACCCAAATTCAGAGATTGGTATTGAACCATTTGAAGACGGAGAAGCCGTTTATTACAGAGGGACAATTTTGGGTTTTTTATTGGTTGCTTTGAGCAAAGAGGGCGGAGACCTTAGATCGTTCGACCCAGACCGAGAGGGCTTTGAAGCATTGGAGACAACGGTTATTACCGATCGTCGCGAAACTGCAGAAAATTATGCTAAAGAACATAGCGTAGACAAACCTATTATCAAACACGATATAAGGGGAATTTCAGGTCAACTTAATATTGATCCTACAGTTATACGAAAAGATTATTCTACACTTCTCACACCCGTTGTGTTGAATTTTAAAAAAGTGCCAGCAACAGAAAACCCAAAATTTATGCACGAATATCAAACAGATTACCCTCTTAATTTATATACTGATTTAACTGATGCAAGTAAGCAAAAGTTAGCGGATGTAACGGGATTAAGCTTAGATCAAATGAAAGCAATATTAGAAAAAAATAAAAAATAATTAAATCACTTCTCTCCGTCCAAATTTTTCTTCCAGCTATGCTTCCAGAAAAACTTCTCATATCCCGATACGTTATACACAATTCAAAAAAATATTTTTCTAGGATATAAGAAACGATAGGCTTTCTAAAATGGAATAAATTTGATTTTTTCTAAAACAAAAGAGGGAGATAATTAGTGTTATCTTCACTCCGTTCCGAAAACGATTTAAAAATAAAGGGGAAACTTATATAATGACTACAATTTTAATTTATAACATGGAGAACAATATGAAAAAAGAATGTAGAATAAAATATTTCCCTGTATCATTTTTTTCAATGATATTGGGATTGGCTGGGTTTACTATTGCTTTTCAGAAAGCAGAACAAATTTTAAAAATACCACTTAATTTAAGTTATCCTATTTTAACATTCACTCTGGTATTCTTTGGAATCATCTTTACTATTTATTTAGTAAAAATTATTAGATTTAAAGATGAGGTAAAGAAAGAGTTCAATCATCCAATAAAATTAAGTTTTTTCCCAACATTTTCAATTAGTCTGCTTTTATTAAGCATTGCATTTTTATCCGTAAATCCAATTATTTCAAAATATCTTTGGGTATTCGGTACAGTCATACATTTTATATTTACAATAAAAATAATTTCAATCTGGATTCAACACACAAAATTTGAGATTAAGCACATGAACCCTGCTTGGTTTATCCCAGCGGTAGGTAATATTTTAGTGCCGGTTGCAGGAGTAAGCCATTTCTCTCCCGAAATTTCTTGGTTTTTCTTTAGTGTGGGATTATTTTTTTGGATTATATTATTGATAATCTTTTTTAATCGTATTATTTTCCATACTCCGTTACCCGAAAAGCTATTGCCAACTTTGTTTATCTTAATTGCTCCTCCAACAGTTGGATTCATTTCGTTTGTTAAGTTGACAGGAGAAATAAATGCTTTTTCTAAAGTATTATATTATTTTGGATTATTTATGGTGTTTTTGCTGTTTGCACAAATAAAAATATTCAAAAAAATAAAATTTTATCTTTCTTGGTGGGCATATTCTTTCCCAATTGCAGCAATAACTATTGCAAGTATTTTAATGTTCCATGAAACAAGTATAAGTAGTTTTAAATATATCTCTTTAGCTCTTTTTGGAATATTAAATCTAATTATAATTTTATTGTTAATAAAAACCAGTATGGCTATTTCAAAAAAAGAAATTTGTGTTGAAGAAGAATAAACAATGACTTTTTTAAAAATGGAATTCACCCCTAACCCCTCTTCCATTTTAAAAAATGAAAAAAATAAAATTTATAAGAAAAAAAAGCCCATCAAATAAATGATAACGAAAAATATTTTTTGAACTTCTCCGCTTCGCTCCGACCACGCCTTGCAGGCGCTCCTCCCTTTGGTCGTCGGGGCGTATAACAAGGATTATGAGGAAAATTCCTGCTGAATTTTCCCAAATTTGCTTCGCAAACTTCTCATAATCCTGACGTTAGCTGAAATAAATTTTTTATCTTTATTTATTGATAGGCTTTTTATAAGGAGGAAAAAATAAGATTTCTTCTTTTTTAATTAGAAGGGGGATATATTGTGCGTTTTCTCCACTTCG
>Ga0075122_10001348_pt1 | contig 17549 bp, 19 predicted proteins | sample AntAceMetag02UKB_FD_69790 | JGI IMG/M metagenome (GOLD analysis project Ga0075122, IMG submission 69790) | Saline lake microbial communities from Ace Lake, Antarctica - Antarctic Ace Lake Metagenome 02UKB | ecosystem: Environmental > Aquatic > Non-marine Saline and Alkaline > Saline | place... | reverse complement strand
TGAATTTTCATAATTATTATCCAAAACTATCGCAACACTACGACAATTTATATCCCAGTTACCAGCATGCCACCCTATTTCTTTATCTGATAAAAGTCTTTCTATCTTACCCCCGGTTCTTATAATCCAATGATATGGATAAAATACCTGTTTACCATTTCTAAAATGTCCTGAATAAATAGGTTTCCCTTTTATTTCCTTATCATCTTCCAGATAAGGATTCGCATAGAATGTCGCATAAAGTCTAACGAGTGTAATAGCAGAAAGTCTTTCGGGACTCATACCCGAAGGGTTATGTGTGTGATGAATTACGATGGTATCTATAGGTTTTCTTTCTTTGTCGAAATTCTTACCGATATTACCTAATATGATATCTTCTGCAAAAAGATGTAATTCAAAAAAATTATATATAGCCTTTTTAATATTTTTGTTATCCTCCGCACTTATCTCTTCTCTTAATTTTTTCAATCGTTGGTACTCTTTTACAATGAAAAAATACCAGTCAGGTTTTTTAATTGCCTTCTCCCACTCTTTTTCATCAAAAAATTTATTACTCATGACTTAATTTTAACGCAACCAATAAATTTGTATAGCACGTTATCTACATGATTCCTCGTGCTAGCACGATGTTGCGGAGGGGGTGGGATTCGAACCCACGGTACAGTTTCCCGCACTCTGGTTTTCAAGACCAGTGCATTCGACCTCTCTGCCACCCCTCCGTTAAATATTGAAATTTAGTTTATCAAAATAAACACTAAAAATCCACCTATTTCACAACCTTAATTGCTTCCCCATTCACAAGAGCTTGTGAAATCTTTTTATAAGCCGAAGAAAGAATTCTCTGAAAAGTGCTTTGGGAAGTTTTCATCAACTCAGCACATTCTATCTGATCTAAGTTTTTTATATTTTTTAATCGTAAAGCTTCTAATTCTTCATGAGTTAATTCAACCTCATCTAAAAACCTCAACGGCACTCCCCGAGGTTTGAAATAAGTTATATTTGGGTTAATTCTAACCCTTCTACAAAGTCGTGGTCTTGGCATAAAATTATTTATTATAGTTAATTATATACTAAATTTAAGGGAAAAAAAAATTATAAACAACTTTCGTGGGAGTTTAAATGTTTATCTCTCCCTAAGAAAGTTCGTTTATAATTTTTTTGTTTTTCTCCTTTATCCTCTCAGCCATTATCCTTTTAACTCAACTAACCGTTCTTTAATAGCTTTAAGTTCAGCTTCTAATTCTTCCACTTCTGTGTCTAACATTTCAGATTCTTCTTTTTTTGAAAAGAATCTTCTTCCTCCCATTCCTTGCCCGAATCCACAACCCACTCCACCTCCGCAAGGACCCATTCCCCGACCAGTTCTTGGACCTTGACCTTGAGGACCTGTTCCATCAAATTTTGGCATGATATTTTTTGTAATTATTTTATAATGAAATAAAATAGCCCGACCTTTTATATTTTTAATAACTATCTATGCTATGAGTATATACCCATTACTTTTTATTGTCAAGCGACTAAAAGTGATTTTTTTATTTTTATGTTAAAATAATTAGAATGAGCGAAGAAATAAAATGGCAAGCTTTTGAATATAAATACCAAACCAAATCTGCTGACTGGTTTTGGATAGTTTGGATTTTAGCTATTGGAGTCTTTATAACAGCTTATTTATTTAATAATCTTTTGTTTGGAATCTTCATCCTTATCAGCGCTTTCAGTATTTCTCTCTACGCTAGCCGAAGACCAAATTTATTAAACTTTACTATTTCAAAAAAAGGAATCTTAATAAATGAAAAATTAATTTCCTTTACTTCTTTGGAGTCTTTTTGGATAGAAGACGATAAAAAGATTATTTTTCAAGCAAGAAAAAGAACTACCCCTTATATTATTATTCCATTAAACAACTCTGTTAATACTGAACATTTAAGAGATTTTTTATTAAAACAATTAGAAGAAGTTGAACACACCGAACCATTAACCCAAAAGATTCTTGAGAGATTAGGTTTTTAAACAAAAAATAAAACTATTTGTTTTTTGTCCCTATAGTTCAATGGATAGAATGTGACTTTGCGGAAGTCATGATGTAGGTTCGATTCCTACTAGGGGCACATTTATTTTAATAAAATTTTTACATCTAAAATTCTCGCTAATGATTCAATCTCCCCTTTAGTAGAAAAAGTGGGGGTACCTAAATAACAATTATTTTTAAGAGAAACCGCTGCCCCACCAGAATTACCTTTCTCCACTTTCGCCGAAGTAATAAAATAATCTTCATCAAAACCAGCAATAATTCCCTCTGTAACAGTAATGTTTTTTTGGTCACCAATACTAGGATAACCTAAAATAGCTACTCCATCCCCTAAAATTGGATCAGCTATACATAATTGAGGAGAAGTCTGCACAAGTTTTTTTATATATGCAGTAGGAAAATTTATAGTAATAATCCCCCAATCAAAGTCATCTGTTAAAACAGAAAAATCCTTAGAGGTAATAGAAAAATCTTCCTGAGGGAATCTAATTAAACATTCATTAGCCAAATCATCTTGGCTAATAGATAAGGCTGTAATAATATGCTTATTAGTTAAAATAGTAATTGAAGAATTCTCCCATTCAGTCAACAGCCCCGATCCACTGGACTGGAGAAACAAGTCCTCTGTTCCAGGACGATAAAAACTACATTCTAAAGAAACTACATACGGTCCCCATTGATTAATAATTTCGGCCAGACCATTCTTTTCATTTTCTGCAATTTTTTCTTCTAAGTTTAAAAGTTGTTGTTGTGCTAAAACTTTTTCAGCAATTTGTTCTTTCTCAGCAAAAATTCTCTCTGCTTGTTCAATTAATAATTTTTTCTCCAAGAGTGCCAAATCTTCTTTATTAACCTTTTGTAATTGGGTAATCTCCTGCCGGACAGTTATTAATTCAGTTTGTTGATTAGAAATAAAATAATTAACTAAAGAAAGATCATCCTCCACCTTCTGTAATTGAATAATTATCCAACTATTAAAAACCGCCCCTAACAAAACGACAACAACCAACCCAAAAATAATTTTTTCTTTCTTAAGTTCTGACATAAAGACATTATACACTATGAGAAACCCCCTAACTTTTTTAAATTAGGGGGGTAATTTAGATTTTAAATATTTTTAATAGCTTTCGCTAAACGAGATTTCTTCCGAGAAGCTGTATTCTTCTTAATAACTCCTCTCTTAGTCGCTTTATCTATTGCTTTATAAGCTACAGCTAATTTTTCTTGAGCTTCATCTTTTTTCTTATCAACAACTAATTTATCAATAGTTTTAATAGAATCTTTCATTGCTCTTTTTCGTCGCAAGTTAAAAACTGCCTTCTTTTGAGAACTTCTTAGTGCTTTTTTAGCTGATTTAATTACTGGCATAACGGTTATTATATTAGCCTATTTATTATCAAAAATCAACCACCTTACTTTATCCTTTTAGTTTTTTAAGTTATGATATAAATAATGATTTCACAACTTACAGGGGAAATAAACCATCAAGACATTAATTACATAATTTTGAATGTATCTGGAATTGGTTATAAAATATTTATCACAGCAGAAACTGTTCAAAGTCTGGAAACAAATAACCAAGGAGAAATAAAATTTTGGACACATTTAGCTGTTAGAGAAAATTCATTAGACCTTTATGGTTTTTTAGAAAAACAAGATTTAGATTTCTTTGAGATGCTTATCACTATTTCTGGAATAGGTCCAAAAACTGCTTTAGGGATTTTAAATGTTGCCACAGTAGAAACGCTAATCTCTGCTATTTCTACCAAAGACACAAGTTACCTAACTAAAGTCTCTGGAATTGGACAAAAGAATGCTGAAAAAATTATTTTAGAACTAAAAAACAAAATTACTAATATTGAAAGTGATAATCCAAATATTAAAAATGACGTGGATGTTATAGAAGCCTTAAAAACTCTAGGTTATTCTAATAAAGATGCTGTTACGGCACTTAAAAGTATAGATAAATCAATTATAGATGTTAGTGAAAAAATTAAAGAAGCAATCAAGTTTCTATAAAAATCATCAGATTTTTATAGAAACTTGAATTATAGATTTTAAATTGTAAATTATAAATTATGGAAAAAATTTTATTTAAAATTAAAAAAATAATTCCAACTAAGTTGTTCAAAAAATTACAACCTCTTTACCACTATTCTCTCTCTTTATTAGGAGCAGTAATCTATCGCTTCCCTTCCAGAAAAATCTTTGTAGTCGGAATTACTGGCACTAAAGGTAAGACCAGCACAGCTGAATTAGTTAGTGCTATCTTAGAAGAAGCTGGCTATAAAACAGCTTTAGCAGGAACCTTACGGTTCAAGATTGGAAACAAGTCTAAAAATAATAAATTCAAAATGACTATGCCTGGTAGATTTTTCATTCAACAATTCTTAAGAAAAACTGTTCAAGAAAAATGCGATTTTATGATTTTAGAAATGACATCAGAAGGCACAAAGCAGTTTCGTCATAAATTCATTTCACTTAATTCTTTAATCTTTACCAACCTATCACCAGAACACATTGAATCTCATGGTTCCTACGAAAAATATCGCAAAGCTAAATTGAAAATCGTCAAAGCTTTAGAAAAATCCTCAAAAAAACGAAGGAATATTATTGTTAATAAGGACGATCAAGAAAGTCATCACTTTCTTAACACTAAAATTAAAGAAAAATACCAGTATTCACTCACTGATGCTGAACCTTTTGAACTAAAAAAGTCAGGGTTGTCATTAACTCTTAACAAACAAAAAATAAATTCTTATCTCTCTGGTAAATTTAACATCTATAATATTTTAGCTGCCACGACTTTTGCTAAAAGCCAAAATATTGGTATCACCACAATTAAAAAAGCTATTGAAAATTTCGAAGGTATACGAGGACGAGTAGAAAGAATAGATGAGGGACAAGATTTTACCGTGATTGTTGATTATGCTCACACAGCCGACTCGTTAGAAAAACTATATGAAACCTTTCCTAACTCAAAAAGAATTTGTGTCTTAGGTAACACTGGTGGTGGAAGAGATAAATGGAAAAGAAAAGTAATGGGATCTATTGCTAGTAAGTATTGTTCAGAAATTATTTTAACTAATGAAGATCCTTATGATGAAAATCCAAAAACAATTGTAGAAAATATCGCTGAAGGAATTAAGAAACCAATTTACAAAATCATTATGGATAGAAAAGAGGCCATTCAAACAGCAATTTCATCAGCTCAAACAGGCGACACTGTTTTAATTACTGGAAAAGGAACCGACCCCTACATTATGGGACCTAATAATTCCAAATTAGAGTGGGATGATGCTACAATAACAAGAGAGTCTATTATTAATTCACTTAAAAACAAAAATGGATGAAGGTTTAAAAGGAATATTATGGGTTTTAGTCGGAGTTGGTTTAATCTGGTTATTTTTAGGTGGTCCAGGACGAATGGCTGACCGAATGGGAATTTTTATTAAACCACCCTCTCCAATTGATACAGGTGAGACTTACGGAAAAGTATCATTTTGGAAATCCTTTAAACAAAAAGAAGAAGTTCCCCCACAAAATCTATCAGAGGAAGAAAGAATAGCTTGGGAGCTGGAACAAGCAAAGAAAGAAGTGGAGAAAACAAAAATAGCTTTAGAAAAACTAAAAGGAGATCAAAACACTTCCCCTTTCAAAGGAAAGGTGGAAATCAGGAGATGTAGAGGATCACAAACAGATGTTGATGAGGAATATTTGGAACTAAGTGTTAATTTACCTGTTGGTGAAAAAGTATTAATTTCCGATTGGTCCTTAAAAAGTGAAATGACAGGGATAAAAATTAAAGTAGGAGCTGCATCTAAACTTCCTTACACTTCACAAATAAACAAAGAATTCCCAATTTTTGTATCAGGAGGAGATAAAATAATTATTTTAACAGGAAGATCTCCTATTGGTGTGTCTTTTCAAATCAATAAATGCTCAGGATATTTGGAACAGTTTCAAGACTTTACCCCTAATATAAATAAAAAATGCCCCCTCGTAAAAAATGAGGATCTACCTGTTTTTGGACCAAACGCTTTTAATGATGAGTGTTGGGATTATATAGACCACATTTCACGATGTGAGACACCTTTAACCTTCCCTATAGGCATGCAACACGAATGTAGAAGTTATTTAACAACAGAAGTTAATTATAATAATTGTGTGAATAACTATAAAAATGAAGATGATTTTTACCAACCAGAATGGAGAATTTTTTTAGAAAGAATAAATGAACTTTGGAAAAAAGAACGGGAAATTATCCAACTACTTGATGCACAAGACAAAGTTGTGGATGTTTATACTTATTAGTTAAATTAAATCTTCAAAATTCTAAATAAAGCTACTCCCACAGCTACAGAAACATTAAGCGACTCTTTTTCCCCTAACATTGGAATTTCTGCGACAATATCACATTGACTAAGTAGTTGTTTTGAAATTCCACGAACTTCATTTCCAAAAATAAAAACTGTAGGACTGTTAATTTTAACTTTTTTATAATCAACTGATTTTTTGGATTGTTCTACCCCTACAATTTGAAATCCTCCTTTTTTTAGTTGTTTAATTATTTGATTTGGCTGAGGAAAATATTCCCAAGGAATATTTTCCTCAGCCCCTAAAGCTGTTTTTGAAATAGCCTTTACTTCCCTACCAAAATTATCAACAGGTGTTGGGGTATAACCACTTAAAAAAATCTTTGAAACACCACAGGCCTCAGCCGTTCTAAAAATAGAACCAACATTATGAGTACTTCTAATATTATGTAAAATGATATAAATTCCTTTTTTCATGATGAATTAGCTATACGATTGTTAAAGTAATAGTAATTTATGTTATAATACATTTATGTCTATATTAAATCCACTACCAGAATTACTTTCATTTGCTTTTATCGCTCCATTAATCTTAAGAATCACTATTGGTGCTTATTTTTTAGAGCAACTTTCCGTAATTATCCATACTAAATATATTAGTAAAAAAAATATTAAGATTAAAAATATTTTTAAATACTTAATAGGAATTAAAACATTATCGGCAATGGCTATAATTACTGGCTTTTACACACAAATAGCCGTATTAATTTTAATCACTACAACTATAATTGATATTATTTTAGAAAAGAGAGAAAGTAAACTCAAAAAAACAAAATTTCAGCTTTATATTTTTATTTTTGTAATACTACTTTCACTTCTTATCACAGGGGCAGGATTCTTTGCAATGGATATGCCATTATAAGGAGGTAAAACTGGACTTTTCCTTATTTTCTGCTATTATTTTTTTGTAAAACCACCCGTAGCTCAGATGGCGGAGATGAAAGAGACGTCTAGGAGCTTTCATGGCTTTTAAGTTTCTTAAAAGGATGCTGATTAAAATAACAGCAAATGAAAATTGAAAATTTAATAAAATTATCCACCCGTAGCTCAGATGGTAGAGCAGCAGCCTTTTAAGCTGACGGTCGCAGGTTCGATCCCTGCCGGGTGGACAATTAAATGTATTAATCTGAGCGAGTAGTGAAGGTGGTGGAGATGAAAGCGACGTTTAGGAGCTTTCATGGCTTTTAAGCTGACGGTCGTAGGTTCAATTCCTACTGGACGGACATTAAATTACACTCTAAGCGAGAGTAGCTCCAGGTGATGGAGATGAAAGCGACGTTTAGGAGCTTTCATGGCTTTTAAGCTGACGGTCGTAGCTCTTTGCCACCGAAACAAAAATAATTTAACTCTAATGCAATAATACTAACACAATAGCATTAAGGTTTTGTTAAAGTTAGAAAAAGGTGGTCTCTGATTATGTTGAAAGCGGTGTTGTAAAATTTTACTTCTCCGCTTTTAACTTTTTCAGTTTGTTTTTGTAATATATCTAAAGCTTTATTATATTCAAACCACTGAACAACCAAACCATTTTTCTTTTCTTCTTCTGTTCGCAAATCCTCGCTATTTTCTTTTAAAGTTTTAGATAGAAAACAAGTTGTTATATAATGTTTAGCATTTCTATTTCTAAACTCTTCTATTTTTCCGACTTCTTTTATTATTTCAGTATGATAATTCGTTTCCTCCAAAACTTCCCTTTTTGCTTCCTTTTCTAAATCAGTGCTTTCAGCTCCTCCTCCCGGTAACAAGAAAAAATTGTGAATTGGGTTAGTAATTAAAGCAATTTCATTTTTGTCGTTTTTAACAATTATTTTAACAGTTTGCCTATCTTTATAAGAATTAGGAGTTTGGTGTTCAGGATTTTCAAATATATCCTCATCTTTTAGTATTTTTAAGTATTCCATTATAATTTATTATACTCTACAAAAGAAAAATCTGCACACTTTGACAAAGCATGCAGATTCTAAAAAGGACTTCTACAAGAAAGGGGTTTATCTATGGTTATATTCCTGAAATTATCAATCTGAAAATTTGCGATATAACAATTTGGTGGATTTTTAATCCAACGAAAATCGTCATCACTCATTTTAAGTAAAAATTTTGCGATAATCCTTAATGCAAACCCGTGGGTGATAATAACAACACTATTGGAAAAATCTTTTTGTTTTCCCACGGTAAGTAATTCGTTTACAAAATTACCGATATTTTTAATAAAAATTGATGAATCATCCCCACCAGGAAATTGATAATACAAAACTCCTTTCTTATACCTTTCTCTCTCAATTTCTTTAACATTTATGGAAGTTGTATTTCCCCAATTCAAATTTCTTATTCTAGGTTCAACAGTAGTTATTGATTTGTCCAAATCAAGTTGCGAACAAATAACAGAAGTTGTTTGCAAAGCTCTATTTGATGGTGATGAATAAACTTTTACAGATTCAAATGGGGAAAGAATAATTTGAATTTTATCAATTATATTATCTATCTGATGTTTCCCTTCTTTTGTAATCGATATTTGATAATCTTCTAACTCTCCATTCAAATTAGGGTTAATATCTTCTTGAGATTGAGCATGCCGAATTACAACGATTTTTTTAAGAGTCATGCAAAACACCTCCTTTCTAAAGTTTTTTAACAAGGAACAAGATTTACTGAAACAACTATACTATATATCCCGCTTTAGGTAAAGTTTAATATACCTATCAATTGCCATTGCAAAGGTTTTTTCCAAATTTGATTTAGTGTCTATTTTACACCAATAATTATTAATTTTTTCAAAATAAAAATTAGATTTTTCTAAAGTATATTGCCCAAAACTTACAAATTGAAACTCTATTAAATAAAACTGATTATTTTTTACAGCAATATCCATAGAGATAAATGGGGTTTTAAATCTGTTAAATATATCTAATGAGTAATCTAATAAACCACTAGGTAATTCTTTTGGAAAAGAAAATAAACCACTTCCACTAGCTCGAAAATCATTCTTTCTGTTTTCTCTTTCAAGAACATATACTTTTTCTCCATAAATAAGAACTTTATAATCCCCTGCTAAACCCGATATATAATTTTGAACAATAAATTTATTCCGAAAATTAGAAATTGGTTTATATCCTTCCCCATCAAACAAATTTTGTATAGCCCTTTTCGTATTAGTAAAAGTAAAAGTCCTGGAAATCTGTTTGATTTTCTTTATAGCATCTTTTAAGTTATCAACTTTATAAATATTTTTGCTTTGAGAACCTAAACTCGGTTTTATCACAGCAGGAAAAATTATTTGTTTTGAATCTTTTAAAAATTCCTCCAATGTTCCATACCTTTTAGTGTAGATGTTACTTTCTTTGTTAATCCTTTTTATATCTCTTAAAATTTCCATAAAGTTTTTATTATGGTGAGCTCTAAATTTTTCAAAATCTGGAATTAAAATTGCTCCACAATTTTTTAAACCCAACAAAACATCTTCTATATAACTTTTATATCTCAAATCAGGATCTTCAGTAGATTGATATAATACAATTTTATCTTTATATTCATTATTAAAATCTATTTCATAAAAACCTTTAATAGAAACCAAATACCCTGATTTTTCTAAATTTCCTTTCACTTTCATTACATTCATACTAGATCCTCTTTCTTGAGTAGACGAATAGAAAAAACCACGATCATCAACTAAAATTAAAATTTCTTTCATATTAAAATGATTATATATAAAGATCCAAAATAAACTTTTCTAAGGCTAAATCAAATTCCAACCCCCCTCTTCTCGCCTCATGATAAATTGAAACTAAATCTGAACTCATTTTTTTTAATTCTTTTTCAGAATAATTTTTTAAATAACCTTTAGCCTTATTAAAAACAAAAGGTTTTAACCCGGATTGACTTGCATTTTGAGAACCCAACACTTGGAACATTACTTTCAACTGCCAAAAGATAATTCCACTCACTTCTTCCGGTGGTATATTTTTAATTTTCGTTTTTTGATATAAAACCCATAAATCTTTTTTATTTCTATTTCCAAAACAAGTAGCTAAGTCAAAAATATTAAAATCACTAGTATCAAAACTACCATTTTCTGTTGCAAAAACTCTCCCTTTATTATTTTTTACAGAAAATTCCTGAATTCGTGTCGCATATTTTTCTATCTTTTTCAAAACTGGTTTTAAAATTTTAGTTTCAATACAGATAAAAATATTTTCCGATTTTTGTAGGTCCTCCAACTTACTTACTAAAAGTTTTGAAAACTCTTTATCTTCAAATAAAGAATCTAATTGCACAATATATTTTTCTTCAAATAAACCGCGACTCTTTATAAATTCATCTAACTTTACTTCACTAAAATTATCAATATCCAACTTAAAAAAACCAGCATTTGGTTTTTTAGAAAATAATGATTTCAAAAGAAATTTTAATTTTTCTCTTGATTTTCTTGTATCATCTCCATATAAAAAATAAATCATATTACTTCCTTTAAATTATTCCAATTATTTCCTTTTTTAATATTTACTTCAAAAATAATCCCTTTAGTTTTTTCAACTGGCAAAACAGTTTCCATTATTTTTTTAATTTCTAAAATATGTTTTTCTTCAATGTCTTTTTTTATTTCAAAAATCAACTCATCATGAACTTGTAAAAGCATTCTAACTTTTTCTTCTAACTTATTTTGAATAAGATATTTATCTATCCCTACCATCGCTATCTTAAGAATATCAGCACTAGTTCCTTGTACAGGAGCATTAATAGCCATCCTCTCCGCCATAGCACGGATAAAAGGTATTTTGGACTTTATGCCTTCAAAATATCTCAACCTACCAAAATAAGTCTTTGTGTAACCATTTTTCAATGCTTGTTTCTTAACCCTCTCTAAATAACTAGCCACCGTCTTGAAAGTCTCAAAATACTGATTATAAAATTCCTGAGCTTCTTTTCTTGTTATCTTCTCAATTCCGTTAGAAGCATCTTCCATATTTTGTCTTAAAGAATTAACCCCCATTCCATAAATCATTCCAAAATTCACAATCTTAGCTTTTCGCCTCATCCCACTATTAACTTTTTCTATTGGTACCCCAAAAATTTTAGAGGCCACCGCTGAGTGGACATCATCACCTTTCTTAAAAATTTCAATTAAATTTTTATCTCCTGATAACATCGCCACCGCTCTTAATTCCACTTGAGAATAGTCAAAAGCAACTAAATCAAAACCTTCCTGAGCTTCAAAAGCTCCTCTTATTTTTCTTCCTTGTTCCGTCCTAGTCGGAATATTTTGCATATTAGGATTATTAGATGATAATCTTCCTGTTGTTGTACCCGCTTGTAAAAAGGTCGCATGAATGCGATTATCCTTCCCTACTAACTTAGGTAAACTGTCTATATAGGTGGAAAGAAGTTTCTGTAACTCCCGATACTTCAGAATTTCTTCCACAATCGGATGTAATTCAATCATTTTTTTTAATTCTGATTCTTTTGTTGACCGTTTCCCTGTAGAAGTTTTTTTATTACTTTTTGGTTTTAGTAGTAGTTTTTCAAATAAAACTTCAGCTAATTGTTTAGGAGAATTAATATTAAATTCCCCATCTGAATATTTCCATATTTTCTTTTTTAATTTATTTAATTCCTGGTGATATTCTTTAGAAATTTCATCTAAGTATTTTATATTTATTTTAATACCTGTTTCACTCATTTTTTTAATAACAGGAATTAAAGGTAACTCTATTTCTTTTAAGACAAAATCTAATTTTTTACTTTTAATTTCATTCCAAATATATTTTTTCGCCTCTAAAAAATTTTTCTTACCACTAAAATCTAAAACATCATCTTTGGTTGGTTTTGTAATATTAGAATCTAATAACCATAAAGCAATTAAAACTTTTTGTAATTCATCTTCGTCAATTTTTTCATCAACAAGGTTATTTTCTTCTTCTGTTGGAAGATTTCCTTCACTCTCTTTATTTTTACCGTCAAAATAATCTCTCACCCGCTGAGTTAATGTCCGAAAACCAAATTCTTGAAATAAAGAGAGTATTTTATCTTTTTCTACGCCTTCTTTCCATACTTTATCTGGTAAAATAAAATTAATAGGAACATCTAATTTAATCGTGGCTAATTCTTTAGAAAAAATTGCATCGTCTTCATTATCTTTTAATAATGAAATTATCCTAGGTTTTATTCCTTTATCCAAAAAAATATCTTCATCTTTTTTTAATTGTTTGTAGATACTTTCAATCCCACCAAAATTTTGAATTAAAATTGTAGCAGTTTTTTCTCCTATCCCTTTTATTCCAATAATATTATCAGAGGGGTCTCCCCTAAGTCCTTTATAATCAATTAAAAGCCTTGGTTCAAAACCAAAACGGTCAATCACAGCCTTTTCATTATATAAAATAGTATCGTTAATACCTTTTTTAAGAGTATAGACACGAACTTTATCATCATCTACTAATTGCATAGTATCCATATCACCAGAAGCAATAATAATATCTATATTTTCTTTTTTTAGTTTTTCCGCGATTGTTCCTAAAACATCATCTGCTTCAAAACCAGCTTTTTCATAAATTGGAATATTGAAAACATTAAAAAGATCACGAGATCTATCTATTTGTTTTATTAAGTCATCATCTGGTTTTTGTCGCCCAGCTTTATATTCGTCGTAAATTTTATGCCGATAAGTCGGTTCCGGTAAATCATAACAAGCCGCAATATAATCTGGTTTCAAATCTTTTAGTATTTTTAAAAGCATTGCTGAAATACCATACAACGCTCCAGTTGGCTCCCCTTTTTGCGAGGAAAAATCTGGTAAAGCATGATAAGCTCGATGAATAATTGCGTAAGCATCTAAAAGAACCAACCTCTTATTTCTTTTATTTTTATTTCCTTTGTTTTTTAACATAGTGAGTTATTCTTTTTGTTTAATTAGTTCTTTATACAAAGAAATAACTTCTAAAGCAAAATCAAAACTTTTCTTCTGTATCAAATTATCTTTTTCCATCATTTTTAATTTTTAATTTATCATTTTTAATTCGAGGTGCTTAATCAAAAATTACCTCGCGAGTTTTTTCATCAATAAACTTAAAATGAATCATTTTCATATCTTTATCTAACACCTCGTTGACTCTTTCTGGCCATTCTATAAAAATAATATTCTTGGGATTTTTTACAATCTCTCCCCAACCCAAATTTAATAATTCATCACCACTTTCTAAACGATAAGCATCAATATGGATTAAGTTTTCAAAACCACTTTCCACAACCTGCCTGCCGGTAGGTAAGTTTATTTTATATCTTTTTTGAATTACAAAAGTAGGACTAGTAATATAATTCTTTATTTTAAAAACTTTAGCCACACTTTGCACGAAAGCAGTCTTACCAGAACCAAGTTCTCCTGATAAGCCAATAATTAAAGCTTTATCTAGACCTTTTATTAAGTTTTCAACAAAAAAATCCGCCCAAATACCCATCTCATCTAAGCTTCTAATAACTTTTGATTGCATAAAACCATTTTAACATATTCAGTAAAAAATACTTATATCCAAATATTCAACCTCAACCCTTTAGTTTATAATTAAAAAAAGATATAATTTAATTACTTGTCCTGTTAGAAATCAAGAATTAGTTTATAGATAAGTATTATTAATTAAGTTTACAAAAGAAAATGTTTTAACATAATATTTTCTTTTTAATAGGATGCCTAAATTTGACGAAGAAAAACAAAAGTCACGACTTTATGAACTCCATAAAAGAGAAGCTGAAGAATTAGCTAAAGTTCTTTCTGTTAAGTACGGAGCTAAATATCTTGACTTATCAACAATTTCTATAAATACAGATGCTTTACGGATTATTCCAGAAAAATTATCACGAGAAGCCAGAGTGGCTTCCTTTGAAAAAAATGGTAAGAAGTTAAAGATAGCAACAGTTTCCCCCCAGGCAATAGAAACTATTGAAGTTATTAAAAAATTAGAAGAAGATGGTTATAAATTAACTATTTATATGGTTTCTGTTCGTAGTATGGAACGACTCTGGGAGAGATACCAAGAGATTTCCTATTCAGCAAAAACAAAAGCTGGGGTAATAGATATTTCCGACCAAAATATAAAGGAGATTGTTAATAAGGTAGCTAATTTAAATGATGCAAAAGAAATAATTCAGAAAATATTAAATTCAAAAGATGCTTACCGTGTTTCTAGATTCTTTGAAGGTGTTCTGGCTAGCGCATTCGCATTAAATACTTCTGATATCCATATTGAACCAGAAGAAAGTTATGTTTCTATTAGATTTAGGTTAGATGGAATTTTAGTAAAAGTCTTAGAATTTGATAGAAAAACATATAAATCCCTTCTCTCGCGAATTAAATTAATCTCTGGTTTAAAATTAAATGTTGTTAAAAAACCACAAGATGGGAGATTAAGTATTAAGTTGCAAGATAAGGATATTGAAATCAGGGTCTCAGTCTTACCGGATGCTTACGGAGAATCAATTGTTTTACGAATCTTAAACCCTGATATTATTTCTGTCTCTATGGAAGATTTAGGTATTGAGCCCCAACTCCTAAAAATACTTACTAAGGAAATAGGTCGTCCTAATGGAATGCTTCTTAATACAGGCCCAACTGGTTCTGGAAAGACAACGACCTTATATGCTTTTCTAAAAAAGATTCACACACCTGAAATAAAAATTATTACTATTGAAAATCCAATTGAGTACCATCTTCCTGGAGTAGTCCAGACACAAGTTAATCCTAAAAAAGGTTACACATTTTTAGAGGGACTTCGGTCATCCCTTCGTCAAGATCCAGATGTAATTATGGTAGGTGAAATTAGAGATAGTGAAACAGCCAAAATTGCTGTTAATTCTGCTTTAACAGGTCACCTTGTCTTTTCTACTCTACATACTAATAATGCAGCAGGAACATTTTATCGCCTAATTGATTTAGGAATTAAACCAGAAGTTATTAGTACAGCTGTAAATGTAATTATTGCTCAACGGCTAATTAGAAAACCTTGTAAATTTTGTATGCAAAAAATAGCTGTAGAGGGAGAAGAAAAACAGATGATTGATAATATAATAAGTGGAATTGATAATTTAGAAAAATACACAAGCAACACCAGTCAATTATATAAAACTGTTGGATGTTCTAAATGTAATGGAACTGGTTATAAAGGAAGAATAGGTATTTTTGAAGCTATCTTAATAAATAATGAGGTTGAAAAGATTTTTGAAAAAAACCCAGACGAAAAGGCAATTGAAAATGTTTTTAAACAACAAGGTATCTTAACCCTTAAACAAGATGGAATAATAAAAGTCTTAAATGGGTTAACCACAATAGAAGAATTAAGAAGGGTTATTGATTTGGAGTAGTGTTTATGTTTAGATGTAGAAGACCCCTCTAAGGGGTCTTCTACCAAAAAAATAAAGGTTGAGAATATAATTCTCCAAGTAATTGTTTTTTGTAAACATCTGTCTAAGGGAAGTTCAAGTAAATTGATTATAAAAATCAGTAACCTGAAAAACCTTGATAAATAGTTCCCAATTACTTAGAGAATTATATCCTGAACAACACTATCAACCTAACATAAAAGTTACTTAGTGTCAAGGATGTAAGATAATGTTATGTGAAGCAAGCATATAATTCCTGCGTTCGGATTATATAAAAATAAAAATATTATCATAATTTATTTTTATAAATCCTCACTTGAAATTATGGAAAAATCCCCACAGTCAAATAAATCAAATAATCCTGCCGACCGGCAGGCAGGTTCTAAAAAAGAAACTGTTTTCTTAGATCAGACCCTCCGTCCAGAAAAATGGGATGATTATATAGGTCAACAAGACATAAAAAATAACCTTTTTATCCTCTTAAAAGCTGCTGAAGAACGAGCCCAACAACCTGAACATATCTTATTCTATGGACCTCCAGGATTAGGAAAAACAACTCTCGCCTACTTAATTTCTAAGGAAACTAATAAGCAGATTAAGATAACTTCTGGACCAGCTATTGAAAAAGTTGGTGACTTAGCCTCTATTTTAACTAATCTTTCCCCGGGAGATATTTTATTTATTGATGAGATTCACCGCTTAAATAAAAACATTGAGGAAATACTTTATCCAGCTATGGAATCTAGCTCTCTTGATATTATTATTGGGAAAGGTCCATCTGCAAGAACTATTCAATTAGAACTACCTCCTTTTACATTAATTGCAGCTACCACAAGAATATCAATGCTCTCTTCCCCTCTTCGTTCACGATTTTCTGGTGGAACCTTTAGATTGGAATTTTATTCTGATGAAGAAATAGCTGAGATAATAAGAAGATCAGCTTCTATTTTAAATGTTAGTATAAATAATGAGACATCGTTAGAAATCGCGAAAAGAAGCCGTTTTACCCCTCGTACAGCTAATTTTTTACTAAAAAGATGTCGGGACTTAGCTCAAATAAATAAAAACGATTTAGATAAAAAAATTGTTAAAAAAACATTAGAAATGTTAGGAATTGACACTCTTGGTTTATCTCAATTAGATAGACAAATACTAGAAACAATCATAAATAAGTTTAATGGTGGGCCAGTTGGGTTAGGAACAATCGCAGCCTCTTTATCAGAGGAAAGTTCAACTTTAGAAGAAGTTAACGAACCATATTTAATCCAATTAGGTTTAATTGAAAGAACTCCTAGAGGACGAGTAACTACCCCAAAAGCTTTCCACCATCTAGGAATTAAAAAATAATGTAATTATCATAATTATGTCTGGTCACAATAAATGGTCAAAAATTAAAAGAAAAAAAGAGATAACTGATGGGAAAAAAAGTAAGATTTTTTCTAAGTTTGCTAAACTTATCACTGTAGAATCTAAAAAAGTTAATGGTGATATTAATTCCCCTTCTCTCAAAGGTTCTATTGATCAAGCTAAAGCTGTTAATATGCCAGCGGATAATATCACCCGTGCTGTCAAAAAAGGTGCTAGTACTGACGCTGGAAACTTAGAAGCTAATACTTACGAAGTTTATGGTCCAGGAGGTTGTGGTTTAATTATTGAAACTTTAACTGATTCAAGAAACCGATCAGCAGCGGAGATAAGACATATTCTTTCAAAAAATGGGTTAGAGTTAGGTGGAATTGGTTCTGTCGTTTGGGGTTTTACTAAAATAGAAAATAAATGGA
>Ga0075122_10001346_pt1 | contig 17593 bp, 16 predicted proteins | sample AntAceMetag02UKB_FD_69790 | JGI IMG/M metagenome (GOLD analysis project Ga0075122, IMG submission 69790) | Saline lake microbial communities from Ace Lake, Antarctica - Antarctic Ace Lake Metagenome 02UKB | ecosystem: Environmental > Aquatic > Non-marine Saline and Alkaline > Saline | place... | reverse complement strand
GTGATCAATTGGGTGGGGAAAGTGCGCTGTATAATTTCTTCTGTAAAAATATCCTCATCTTCATCAATTTCATATTTACGACTAAGAAAGTCGGGCAAGAACTCTAAAAACCTATTCAGCGATTCGTTTTGTTCCTTCGCTGACTGCTCTGTACGTTGAATATGCAAGATATCTCGCATATCTTTAATTCGCAGTCCTTCATGGGCGAGGCCTTGGATTAATTTAAATTTCGGTATAAAAGAGCAGGGTTCCATCCATTTCAGTCCATTTAGATAATCATCTAAACTAACATAATATTTATCTGTCATCGGAGCTCCTGTCGGCTTTTAGGGTTATGAATTGTTTAAAATTAACAAATTTACCTCTTTGTTGTGTCTCAACTTTTAAAACTTTGGATGCAATTTTTTCTTTTAGGTTCCCTCTAATTATCTTCGGGTGTTTTTCCATTTGAATTTTCCTTGTGTTTATTGTTTAAGATCTTACTACTATTTATAATTTCCAAAACTCCAGATAACGGCTATCTGGGAGCTACTGTACTATTTAACCATAGTTTTTTCTGGCCGAGCAATTCTTCTGGCTCAATCTCTTCTCATTCGTTTTCTATCAAATTGCTTTCTAGCATCTGCTTGTATCTGTTGCTTTCCATATTTCTCCAAGTTTGTGTTGTGTCTATTCTTTACTTCATACATCTATTTATCAGCCTCACTTATCACTTTGGGTTGGAAGTGATATGTCAAATCTTCCATATAATCTTTTATTTACAATACCTTATGTTTATTACTTGACTATTTACTATATTTTAGTTATTAGTTAGCTGTGTTTAAGATAAAAACTGATAACTCAAACCGATAATTTACGGAGATTGAGATGAGTAAAAATCAAGTTCCAACAAGAGCGTTGAAAAAAACCGAAGTAAAGAGACTTGAAACATATATGAGAGGATTGGAGACACAAGCAGGAAAACGAGATTTGGCTATATTTAGAACAGGGATAGACAGCCTGTTGCGAGTTGGTGATTTGCTGGCCCTTAAAACTGATACGATTTTATTTGATGGTGAGGTGAGAAAGTCTTTTCAAGTGATACAGATGAAAATGAAAGCCCCTGTTAAAATAGAGCTGGGAGGTAAGACAATTACGGTGTTGGAGGATTACCTGAAATCCAAAGACGAACAAACTGAATATGTGTTTACTGGTAGGCAATCAAAGAAGACGGGCAAACCAATTACAGGCATTCTTTGGCGAAAGTGCCTAAAACATTATTGTGAAGCTGTGGGGATTGATAGTAAGGAGATTTCAACGCACTCAATACGCAAAACAATTCCAACGCTTTTGGGTAATGCTGGGAATATAAGAGCCGCCCAACAGCTCCTCAATCATAAGAGCCTTCAACACACGATGAAATATATATCTGTGAGTGAGACAGAAGCATTTGACCTGAAAGCCAAATTGGATATTTAGAGAAAGCCCATCAAAAAGGTTCTTTGATTTTTGTTCCATAAATCAAAAACGAAAGTTGGAAAAAAATATGTAAACCCGTTATTTGTTTTTCTTGTAGGCTTCCCACCATTCACTTGCTTGCTTTTGTGCCTCTGCTATTTGCTCTGTTGTCATTATTTTTTCTAACTCATCAAGGACTTTCGTTTCTTCCCCAAGAGCACCAGCGATTGATAAATGTTTGTATGCTTTTGAGTAATCTTTAGGTGTTCCGTCTCCTTCAAGATACATAAAACCAAGGGTGTGTTGTGCTTGATAATCGCCTTGATTAGCTGCTTTAGTATACCACTTTAATGCCTTTGAGGAGTCTTTAGGTACTCCATCTCCATTACCATACATAAAACCAAGGTTGAATTGTGCTTGATAATCGCCTTGATTAGCTGCTTTGGTAAACCACTCTAATGCCTTTGAGGAGTCTTTAGGTACTCCATCTCCATTACCATACATCACACCAAGGCTGTATTGTGCTGAAGAATGACCTTGATTAGCTGCTTTGGCAAACCACTCTAATGCTTTAGAAAAGTCTTTAGGTGTTCCTTGTCCTTTTGAATACGCCACAGCAAGGTTGTATTGTGCTGAAGAATCTCCTTGATTGGCTGCTTTGGTAAACCACTCTAATGTTTCTGAAAAGTCTTTAGGCATTCCATCTCCATTACCACCTTTGTCTGCTAATAATTTACACGAGATTAGAGCTTTTTTGAAATATGGTATAATCGTCATAACATTTTTCACAAAAGTAGTTGTTGCCAACCAAACAAAGGTGGAAAAATTAGAATACATTTTTTCATTTCACCTCTTTGTATAAATAGTAAAAGAATCAATAATTTGTATAGGTTGAAAGAATGAAAATCAATTCCAAAAGTGATTTTCGCAAAGCAGAACCACGACCTACGGGCAAGGGTTTTACATTCTTTTAATATTTCGGTGTATGTCCCATCATTCTTATTAATTCTCTCACTTTTTCAGCTTTTCCTTCTTTGTTTCCAGCTAATTTCAAATATTGGTTAAAATCATCACTCGCTCTTTGATGTTGTCTTAATCGAAAATAGACAACCCCACGGTTGCTGTAGGCTTGAGCATAATTTGGGCTTAACTGTATTGCTTTGGTATAGTCTTCAATCGCTCTTTGATACTGTCTCAAATCATCGTAAGTACTCCCACGGTTGCTGTAGGCTTTAGCATAATTTGGGTCTAACTGTATTGCTTTATCAAAATCTTCAATCGCTCTTTGATACTGCCCCAAATCATCGTAAGTACTCCCACGGTTGCTGTAGGCATAAACAAAATTTGGGTCTAACTGTATTGCTTTATCATAGTCTTCAATCGCTCTTTGATACTGCCCCAAATGACTGTAAGTAATCCCACGATTGAAATAGGCTCCAGCATCATTTGGGTCTAACTGTATTGCTTTATCAAAATCTTCAATCGCTCTTTGATACTGCCACAAATCATCGTAAGTAATCCCACGGTTGCTATAGGCTCCAGCATCATTTGGGTCTAACTGTATTGCTTTATCAAAATCTTCAATCGCTCTTTGATGTAGTCCTGAATTATGGAAGGCAATCCCACGGTTGTTGTAGGCTTTTACCAAACTTGGGTTTAACTGTATTGCTTTTGAGTAATATTCTATCCTTAAGTTATTGTCTCCCGTGTTGAATGCTTTAACAAACCATTCTTCGGCAGTCAAGGATTGAAGAACTTCTTTTACCTCTTGTTTAGTCTTTATACTTTTTTCGTACTGTATTTCGGCAATCCTTTTTTCAAGGTTCTCTAATCTTTCTCTTGTCGCTTCAAGTTCTTTTTTTAAGGATTTATCGTTTATCAATTTCTTTATTCGTTCGTTAAGTATCCCTATATCTACTTCTGCTTTTATTTTTATCTCAACAGCGAACCTTTTATTAATTAGTTTGGGTTCTGTCTCTAATACTTCAAGTTTTACTAATCCAGCTGAATAAGTGATTATTTCATCTCTTACCAATTGATGGTTTAGTACCTGTTTATGGCTTTCTAAATATGTTCCAGCTAACTCAACAGCTTTACGTTTTGCGTCATTAATCGCTAATGTCTTTGCGTCGTCTTCAGTTATACCAGATCCAAGATAGGCAATCCCTGTCGTTGAAATAACCAGAGTTTTATCAACCAGATTAACATCGGCAAAAGAGCTTCCAATAAACAAGAAAATAAAAATTAAGCAAGATAATATTTTTTTCATTTTTTCAACGCTGTAATAACAAAAATATAACCTCCAAAGTCAAATCTGTCCCACTATAAATGAGAGGAGATTAAAAAACCAAATATAGGTGAATACATATAAGGCTTTCATATGAATGTCAAACATATCAAATACTGAAAGCAATTTTCGATGAACAAAACCACAGCCTACGAGCAAGCAGTTCGCTCAAATAAAAAAGAGACGAAGCTGGAATAATCATATTCAATTACATAAAGATAATGTCGTGAAATTTTTAGTGCCATGCCGTAAATATTTTTTTTCAAAGGTGATTTCGAAGATCTGAAGAACCGATTTAAATCTAATTTTGAAGCATGATTGGGCTTGAGTGCTGCAGAGACAGCACTTAAAGACCGATATAGGAAATCGATCTGGAATGTTCAGCACATATCGAAAACGGCATGACATCAGTTCTGTGATGATATTGAGAATAGCAAATAAATTGTATGGTGGGTGGGTTCTGAATGGGGCTTAAAGTGCTCTCAGATGAATTTTAAGACCCCATAGATGGCTGACATGGGTTTGGATAAATAGATCAATGCGTGATTATGGGTAATGGCTTTAAGCTCTTAAAAAGACAATGCAGACCGATTGAAGTGCTTTTTAGTCACTCTTAGTCGAATAACCAAGGGGTTTCAGTGTCATATGTTGGATGATTTGTATCACTAGCCTTACTGTATTCTCTTGTCATCGCTTCAAGAAAAGTCCTTGCTACGTTATTTAGACTAATGCATTCTCTTATCGAAATAAGTCGCAACTGCTCTTTTTGTTCCCGATCCAAGTAGATGCTTAATCTTGTTTTTTCATTTTGTCTTATCGGTTTATCAAAAAATATATCCATAGAAATTCCCTAGATTTAAAAAAAAATTGAGTACCATTTTACTTAGAACTGGAAGAACAGGAGGCATTTCATCTTTTTCGATATCCCTCTGAGGGGTGTGTGAATAAAGATTGAAGCAGTGGTTCAATGACTTGTTCATTTTATAATGGACTTCATGTTTTTTGTAAGTCGGTTCGTTGCGTCATATCTATTTATTAATCTTATCCCTTCCCTCTTTCATAAATTCATCAAATTCAGGGTCGATATCTTTCTCTACAAATGCGGATGCTTCTATATACCCGTTTCTTTCGCTTGCTAGTCGCTTCGATTCACCAGAGATAAATTCAGTACAGACTATTCCATCGAAGTCATTGTGGATTACAGTGTTGCTATCCAGTTCCGTTGTAATCTTCGTGATGTCGTATATAAAACTGCTTTCGATCCCATTAATTAGGTGGGAGGAGACCTTATGCAGAACTTTCGATTTCAGTGTCCCATCTAAATTTCTTTTGATTATTGCTCCGTTCTTATCACTGCTTTGGTCTAGATAGAAGCGTCTCCCCAGACAATTTAATACATATGGTTCCCCCATAGAGGTTTTTGTATTTGTTGGTATATATACATCTCTAAGGAAAAGACACTTTCATATTCAGTAGAGAACACATGGCGATTATAGATATAGTAAATTAACGCTTTTTGTTCAGTATCATAGTCTTTAAACAGTTCATCTTCTTGGTATTAGATAAACTATTTTTGACATAGAAGTTTTTGTCTGATAAATCTCTCATTTATTTACACATATTTGAAAAATATAAGATAAAGGTATGGATGAAAAGACTAATATTTTCAATATTCGTTCTGTTTTTCATTTACGGTTGTTCGACTTCCTATCAACCCGTTAGCTTTACTGGAGGGTTTTCAGAAACTAGACTTGATGAAAATATTTTTAGAGTGACCTTCAAAGGAAATGGTTATACAGGACGAGATAAAGCAGCAGATATGTGTCTATTAAGAAGTGCTGAACTTACCTTGATAAATGGATATTCGCATTTCATCATTGTAGGTTCAAGAGAAGATACTCGTCATAGCACATACACCACTCCAACACGTTCAACTACGAATATAAACGCAACCACTTATGGTAATAAGGTATATGGAACAGCTAATACAACCACTCACGGAGGTCAAACATACCATTTTTCAAAACCTAGTGCGACAAACACAGTGGTTTTATTTAAAGGTAAACCTGAAGTAAATGGAATAGTCTATAATGCAGAATACATTTCTAATTCAATCGGTTCAAAATACGGAATTGATTTAAAAAATTAAAGTCCATACGTTGCTGCCTGTTCTTCGTAATCAAAAGCTTCAAGCACTATCAGTGTTTCGCTTTTCTAGTTGTGATTTTTGCTACTAGATAGTTTTCACAATTAATTCAACATGGTAACTAGATGGAGGCAATATCTACTAGATGAAAAAGAGGTCATCTAGTACCCTCTATCCAAATAACCATAAGCATTAGCCGCTACCCTACTACATGAACTACCAGAAATCTCACTTCTTTATATTTTTTATTCTATTAATACCACTTTTACCCAAAATTAAGAAATCCATCTAGTAGATGTAGTAGGTATGCTGTAAAAGCAATGATACCAAAGCATAGAGGGTACTAGATGACCCCCCTTTTCATCTAGTAGGGTGCTAGTAGTGATAGTTACCCTACAGATATTATTGCGTTTTAGAGGATTTATTCTAGCTAAAACATACCTTCTAAACTGGTTTCACCACTTAATTCCTCAGAAATCCAAGAGGTTTTCTCTCCTTCCTTTGCATCCCAATGTTCTCTGCAGTCTTTTAGAGACGGAAAAACCCAGAAGACTCTTCGATTTACTCCTGAACCCATTTGCTTGCTTAACATATTAGGAATTCGTTTTTTAATTGCAGTAGACAGTTCTCGTTTATCAAGTTTTCCCTGCTTTCTAGCATTCTTCATGTACTCAAGATACGAATGGAATGCAATATCTGAGGGGATTACGTTCTGCTGCTCATATTCAAAAGCAAATCCATCAGAATCGACATTATTTGGAATTCCTCCCTCGTACAGCAACTGAAATAGCCATTTGTCTTCATTAGACCAAGTCAATCGTTTCTGCTCTAAGGTCTCGTCGTTCACAATTCTTTCGTTGATAAAATTATAGTCATCTAAACTTCGACTCTGTAGAAATTGGAATAAAGCTTCTTTACCACCGTTATTCCACTCCTGATCAATAGATTTGAAGTATGGAACGTCGTTTTGATGTTCTGTCGATACCTTTATGACCTGAAATCTTCTGTCCGTTCGTTCGATAGCAACAGCATGATCCTGATTACTGGTAAAAATAAATCGAGAATAATTCGGTCTGCCAGTCTCAACATCCTTCCCCTTACTTTCAATCGGTCTAGTTTTACCGGTGATCATATCCTTCATCAAATTTTGGGTTTTTACATCTCCGCTCCAGACCGCTTCCTCAACACCACACAACAGATTGTATTCCATGTGAGCATTGAAACTCCCAGTCAAGAATTTTGGGTCAGATACTGTATAAAAATGTTCTCCTAGCAAAGATCCGTAGTGCTCAACAAAAAAAGTTTTTCCTGTCCCCTGCTCTTCTGATTTTAGAACCAAAGCAACACCGTTTTTATCTTCTGGAAACTGAACTAAATGGGCCATCCAATTCAGGACATAAGAATACAATTTATTGTCGCAACTGCAGATAACCTTATAGATGAAATCTAACCATAGCTTACAATCTGAATCGGTTACTTTTTTGAGTTTTACCTCATCAATGTTAAAGCCATTCCATAAATTGTAAAACCGACCTGTATCTTTATCAGTCGGGATAAAAACGATTCCATCATGTTTCCTGCGGTCAGAATGATGTAACCAGTAATTACCCAGCCTTTGGAATTTATTGTCTCCGGTGTTGACGGTTCTGTTGCTGTACAACAGCTTAAAATCTTCCTGTGACTGGCACAACAGTTTCGGTTTGCTGCTGTCGCATTGAGAAGATAAGAATGCAATTTTAACCTTTTTACCTACAGGAACCACGAAGTGATTCCGATTCAATTCTGCGATTTGAGTATCAATCGGCTCTATAGGTACTGGTTTGTCAGGGTTTTTTCGTTTATGGGTCTTAATGACTGATGACACCAGTTTATCCACTAATGCGCTTCCCATTGGATCATTTGCTCTGCTGTCCCATTCGATTGCTTTTTCGTGAAGTTGAGACTCACACAGACCTTCGTATATCCATTTTCCCACTAATCTCGTCAAATGATTGTTGTAGCCGTGTTCAGGATGATCCTCAGTAACAGGAACCATACTTGTAGTCTCTCCTGATGGCTTATTGTGTCCTGTATCGGTCTCTGGATGCAGTAAACCTTGAACTTTCTCCCAAATTTCAGGTGTCATTACGGGAAGGTCATCAACCGTCTTAAAGGTATCTGACTGAAGCTCCAGTTGGTATTGGACTCCAGATCCATGTGTCGATCCAGCTGTAACTACATACCCACCTTGTGCTCGGATATCCAATTTAAGATTCGTATCAGCAGAGTTTCGAATATCAATCTCTGGATTAGCGGCGAAATAGAAGTGATAACCCTTTGATGTTTTCACTCTGTATGGGCTATCCGTATTATCTATACACCATTCAACCATTGCAGCGTTATCAGCATCAATCACAACTAGATTCTCGGTGATAATTCCAATATTTGTATTCGGATTCTCGTCCCACCACCGTTCAATCAGTTCTGTATCTGCGGGCTGGGAGCGTAGTGGAATCAATTTGACTCGTGGGGTCTTACACCAACTTTCACGGATTTCCTGCTCATTCTTATCGCTATATTTCTTATGAAACCAGTCAGGTATTGTTTCTTCAAATCCACCGAGTGGGATAATATTAAATCCCTGATGATGAAGTTCAATCGCAATTTCCTTAAGGTTTCCATTTTGATAAATACTAATGTCAGTAGTATTGGTATTGCTTGTTAAATTGGTATTCTCCATTTAGAGTTCTCCAAAAGTAAGGCATTCTCAGTGCTTCCACAACGGCACCTGCCTCGTTGTTTTTTTAAGTTCAGTGGATTTTTGAAGGGATTATTAAACTAATCCCTTTCAGACCAATTGAGGCCTGTACTTCGCAATTTCTCTGTCTTCCTGTAATTGGTTTCAACAATCGAGAATCTTCGGTTTATTAAATGTTTTCAATGCTGCATGTAAGTGACTGTATTCCCGCAGTCACCTATTTTTACCTCTCATTTACTCCACTCCCTCATCATTTACTGATTTCTTCAAGTAATGGATGATCTGTTTGTTAATGCTTCTCGACTCATTCTCAGCTACGGCTTTCAGCTCCTCGTACAATTTAAAATCTTTCATTCGAACTAGTATGTTCTTGCTGGTGCTCGTTGTTTGCGGTTCCATAAATCTCCTGTTATGAATGTTTTTTGTTATTGTTATACTTATTTATAATATTACAAATTTGTGATATCAGAATGTATAAGATTGTGTGCTATTAGCGTTCTATCAGGTTATCGAAGGGGTACTTAAGGGATATGGACTAAACTTTATGAACGTTCAGACCCCATACAACCATTTTTAGAAAATGGCTTTAAGGCGGCTGATGGAAATCATTTAGGGGAATTTGGCTTCGGGCGACAGTCCTATTTGAAAATATCTTCTAACAGTGGGAATGGCCGGGCATAGTTCCGCTAATTTTATTATTGGAGGATGAAATGAAATTGATCACTGAAGAATTTGAGGAGCTGTTTACTGATTATCCGCTGTACTCACAGGAACATGAGGATGATCTGAAAGTGATTGCTAAGTTGTTATTTGTAAAAACGGTCTAAAGTGGTGAAGGTATACGCAATAAAATATGTATTGATGTTCATTATTCGAATTCTATTTTTATATTTTTTGGATTAAACCTTGGCCATCTAAAATCTACCGTTGAAACATCTTTCAGACTAATTCCCTCTGGTAAATATATTTTTATTTCATCAAATGTAGGGTATGATACAAATGAAAACTTTTTAAAATCTTTCAGTTCATCTGACTTAATTGGTCCTGAAAAAGAAATTAGAGTGCTTTTTCCCCCACTAGTCTTTATTTGAATTGCACTTGATGGAGTTTTGTAAAAGTAAAATTCGCCCTTTTTACCCTTATAATAATAGATTGAGCAAATCCGAAAGAATGGATTATCCTCAAAAGTGAAATGCCCCATCTTAACTTCATACTTGTCATCATTAAGATAATAGTAAAATGAATATTCAGCACTTAATAATACCTTAATAGTTGGATAAGTTCTTAGATTCTCTGCTTGGTATTGTTTTATAACCAAGTCAATGTCTTGTAGTTTTTTATATAACTTCTTTTTTAATTGACTTTCTCCTTCTTTGTTTTTTTTACCAACGAAATATCCTTTTGCGTTAGGAACATCACTTAAATCATATAATTTTCTAACGTTATTCATAAATAAAATTGCATAATCAGTTAACAATATGCTTAGCTTTTTTTCATATTGCTTCCTGACTTCCAATTCCCGATTAATTTTTTGGCTAGTTGTGAGAACCTTACTTAATTTATTTATGGTGTATGAAATTTCATCCGCAATCTCAATAGTTTCAAAACTGCCTTTTTTAACTTTTCTTAACGCATCTTGTTGTTTTTGAATAATTGAAATTAGCTTTTTTATGGTTATTTTTGATGTGGTCAAGTAAAAATAGACACAAAGTTAAGCAACTTTTTTGTTAATGATTTCGTTTTCGAAATCATTTGGATTTTCATACCCCAATGATGAATGAAGACGATAGCTGTTATAGAACATCTCAATGTAATCTATGACATCTATGCGGGCTTCATCTCTGGTTGAATACCGTTTTTCATCCGTATATTCAGTCTTCAAGGTATGAAAGAAACTTTCAACAACAGCGTTATCCCAACAATTACCCTTGCGGCTCATGCTGCAAATCATATTGTATTGGTTTAACATGTTTTGATAATCACCAGCGGCATATTGACTGCCACGATCTGAATGGTGGATCAGTCCTTTGCCAGGCCTGCGACGGAAGTAAGCCATGGAAAGGGCATCTGTAACCAAAAACACTTTCATCCGGCTGCTTAATGCCCAACCAACGACTTTGCGAGAATACAAATCTATGACGACAGCTAAATACAACCACCCTTCATTTGTCCAGAGGTACGTGATATCGCTGCACCAGACGGTATTTGGCTTTTCAACGTCGAACCTACGATCTAATAGATTCTTGGCAGTAGGGAGATTATGTTTGCTATCAGTTGTTCTTTTGAATTTCTTTTTGTAGGTAACAGAAACACCCGCTTTTTTCATTAGATTTCGGGCTCTATAGCGGCCTACATCGTGTCCTTCAGCCTGAAGCTGTTCAGACATCCTTCGAGAACCATATTTCTTTTTGGCCTGGATATGAATCTCTCGTACTTTGGATATCAAATGGAAATCGGGCTGTATTTTTTTTGGATCATGTCTGTAATACCCACTCCGACTCACTCCCATAACCTCACACAAGGTGGTTATGGGATAAGCCTTCATTTGCTGTCGGATGAAGCCGTACCTTACATCGACTCCTTGGCAAAGAAGGCTGCTGCCTTTTTTAAGATTTCTTTCTCCATCTTCAGGCGCTTGTTTTCCTTGCGGAGCATTATGAGTTCTTCTTTTTCAGGACTCATTTTTCCATTGCCTGGGAATGGATTTGTTTGGTCAGATTCCAGTTGCATTTTCCATCGCCTTAGAACTCCATCATGGACTCCAAGGCTTCGGGCTGCTTCTGTTACTTTATAACCCTGTTCGGTTATGAGCTTGACTGCATCGATCTTGAATTGCTTGGAATAAATTTTTCTTTTTTTTGTCATTGTTCACCTCCATAAGTCTACTGTTAAAGCAAACTTAACTGGGTGTCTACTTTATCTATACCACTTCATTTTTGATTCACTATCTGCAAGATATTTTTCAAGGGCTTTGTTGAAACTGTTCACATCGATATCAAACTTAACAGTAAGTTTTAAGACGAACATTTCTCCTTGAATTTCCTTTTCACTTTTCAACTCTGTACTTTTCATCACCGCACCTGTAATAGAGCTGATTTCATCTTTGGTAAGTCTGTTGTCTGTCACTTTCTTGTGTGATTCAAAGAATGCACCCAATGAATTTAAAGCCTTTTGTCTAGCGTCATTTATAGCAACATTTTTTGCATCTTCGACGGTTATTCCATTCCCTATATAAGCGATCCCCTCTTGAATAACTTGTTTTGTTTCCGCAATAATAATAGACGATATAAACATCATCATTATTATTAACATGCAAATCTTTTTCATAATGAGCCTTTCAAGGTTAATAAAGTGTTGTAGAACCAAAAACATGTAGTGTTCAGATAATCTGAATTCAAATCAAGAAATACTCTGATAATCACTTACGTCTACCAAATGGAGGAGAGACCATACTGGGGAATTTATAAACGTTATATCCTCTCGGAGACTCGTAGGGCCGGAGTTGTACTTCGAAGGATCATTTTTTACGATCTGAATTCCCTGTTTGATTTTGGCATATGGTATCCTCGTATCATTTCCTTTTTCTCTTGAGATGATAATATCAGATCCCGTATCTCGAATAAAACCAAACCTGTTATATCCGGGAACTTGGCAGTATTCTTGTTCTTTAAATCGATCAATGATTTTTTTGAATATTTCTTCTGTTGTACTCATTATTAATTCCTTCTTCAATTATCGCATTTTTTATTGCCCTTTTATACCAAACCACTACACGCAACGGTTTTTATGAGAAGTTATGATCTAGTTGTTTGAATAGTTACGGATCATTCCCTTTTAAACGTAACTACACTTATTTGAATTGTATGTTTTAGCCCAAATTCCAGCCAGAAAAGCCCATTCCGTAACTGAAAAAAAGTAAATTCTGCGAAATACCGAGACAAACATACATTCTGAAAAGAACTCCGTCAAATTTTGAATTATCAATGATTTGATAGAGTTACATATGGTAATACAGATTTTATGGAAGGAATACAGGGATTTTTGGCGGAGGTGATGATATTTTTCCCTCAAGATCTCTGATTAACTATTAGGACATTACAAATAAAAGAATTGCCTACCTGCTATCCCAGATCGTCTTGCATGACTGATCCTTGATGAAAGAAAGGTGGTTTAGGGGATGGTCGGTCAATTTACTCGTAGATATATTGAAACGAAACCGCCAGTGTCGCTGTGTGAGGTCTGAGGACTTTCCAAAATGTTATTGGATGGCTGCCCATAGGTGATGAGATCCGATGTTAGGTGCTTCGATTACAACGGCTGGATTCTTTTAGGAGTGGCTCTGATTAGCTCCTCGGCATTTGAAAAACATGCTCGTAAGTTGTAGGGTAGGTTCTTCAGATAACTGGAAACAGTTAAACGACAATATGAAAGACATCATAGACCAGCTTCAGACCAACGAAGACCTGATTGAATATATCTTCGAAACAGACAAGATTATTGGTGGATTCTAGAAGAGGATGCACCAAAGTCTCTGGAAGAGCTACATGAAGGTACTCGTGAGAAATTCGTAAACTACCTGACTCTGCGTATTGAATACATGAAACTGCTCATTGAGCATCCTACTGTACACTAATCGACATGGACATTGGACATATCAAAGCTACCGCAGAATGTAGAAGTTTCGCACGAACACTTCGGAATCTCGTTCAAGAGTATATTGGCCGAGAAGATGCGACCTATTATGGGGTACGACCTGAAATGACCATAGAGGAGAAAATTGATGTGGTGATTGCTCAAATACGAAGTGGTGATGCTGCTATCCTTTGGAATACGAATTTGGAAAGTGGTACAATCGTGCTGAAGAAGGGTGTGGTTTAGGTGATTACCCTGTATTTCGTCCAATTTCTCTTCAGTGCTTTCCAATTAATAAACTTAAAATCAATTTTTTTAATTAATTCAGTAAAAAGAACCTCGACAGGATACCGATCTGGATACAAGTCAAGTGCAAGAAGTTTGGTATTTTGTCCAACATATTCTTCGACTAGGTGAGGATTTACAAGATTTTTTTTGCAATTGTCGATTAGAGTCCGTCTAAAACTGTGAAAATCAACTTGATCTGATTTAATACCCAATCCTGTCAGATACTTGTTCCTAAACCAATCTCCAACCTTTCTTTGGTATCCATGATCGCTTGTCTTAGTAAGATAAGGGAAAAGTCTTTCTTTTTCTGCTTGTTTAACTGCATTGATATAATCAAAAAATCCTAATTGTTTAAGTGTCGGATGAATAGGAGCTAGTCTAATAGACGACTCATTTTTCGCTGTTTTGTCATCATCAATATTAAAATCAAAGCAATCAATCCCATCAATTGTCTTTATATCATCAACAAGCAATTGCGAAATTTGTTCGATTCTTGCTCCAGTGAACAATCCAATTATTGTCACCCAATATCTTGCTTCGTGTTTTTTCTTTGTTGCATGTGGTAAAAAACTCTTATGATCAAATATTTTAATCAATTCCCCTTCAGTAAATGGTCTCTTTACTTTTTTACCTTTAAAACTCTTTGAAAACGTTATTGAGGAAGCATAGTTTTTTTCGATATGTCCTCTCTTTTCTAACCACTTGAAAAATTGTTTGATAACTTTAACATATTTTTTGATTGTCAAAGGTTTCAGAGTTTCAACCCCATCCATTAGCAGAATCTCAGACAATGATTTATCCTTAATCCCTTTCACCTTATTTCGGTTTTTGGGATATTTGTAAACCAACTTCTCAAAATCATTAACAACATCTTGATTTATTGAAGTTATTGGCATATCACCGACCATATCCAAAAATGCACAAGAAATTCCTTTTATTTCTTTTAGATAGTTCCCTGAAATTTTTTGTCTTTCTTGGTGTTCGATAAACTGTTCCAAAAAGTAACTGACCGTTTTTGATCCAATCTCTTCCTTCCCATCTTGTACTCCGAGTCGATCATTGACCGGTATTTGACTTTGGTTTTTTATATTTTGGGTTTCAGAATAAATCTCAGATACATAATCGTATTTGTCACCTTCTCCTCTTAATAGTTGTTTCTTATAATCTTTGATTAAGTCATATAGTCGTACTAGGTTCTTTCGAAAAATCTCATAAAGGGGAGAATCTTTATCAGCTTCATATCCTGCCTCATTTAAAAGCGTACATGCTGCATCATCATAAATATTGTGATTATCCGCATTTTTTTGAGCTAATATTTTTAAGAATTTTTCTCTACCCTCTGCTCTTCTTACTTCTTTCTCTTTCTGATCGTCTGTGAGTAAGTACTTTTTTAGGGATATATCTTTTAACGTATGTTCTTTGTGCTGTTTCAGATGATCTCTCAGAATTTCTTTCATTACTTCTACGGTCAATTCTTTACGATCTTCCATGGTGTCATCTCTCAGATCTTTAAATAGCTGTTGGACAATCACATATAAGTATCTTGATATTTGTTTTGCTTCTCTGAGGATGCCAGTTTGAAGAGAAAGAAGAAACTCCCTTTTTTTTAAAACCGGTACTAAATCAATTGGAATAACTGTGCGTAAAAAAAATGAAGTTGAATCGGACTTCCTTACTAGGAATGATGCAGTTTTTGAAGGGTTCATCTTTACTCAAGTGTGACAGTTAGTGTGACAGTTGAGCAAAATATGTCAAAATACCAAAAAATCCACAAATTTACAGATACTTAAGCCACTGTAATTTAAGTATTTAATTACTAGTTTATCGTGGAGTCTCCGATAACCTCCACCACAATCTCTTCAGGCCGCACCACACGCAGCTTCAGGCTTAGGACCACCTTAGCACACCTCAAAAAATACCAAAACTGCATTTTTAGTCACACTCTAGGTAACACTCTCGTCTTTTTATCGGTGGGTGTTAGCGGGCGATTTGCTATTTTTTGGTGGGCAGAAATAGTCACACTTGGTGGAGGCTAAAGGTGAGCGCAAGGCAACCTACCTTCATTGTCAGGAATAACAAGCACTCAGCCTATTTCTTCCGTTCAATCATCCCTTCAGACCTAAGAAAATACTTCAATGGAACCAGAGAATTACGCATTTCTCTAAAAACTGGCATCCGCTCAGAGGCAAAACACTTTTCCCAGGTTCTTAAATTACAGCTAGATAGGGTCTTTAAAAACATTAGATGTGGTAATAATTCAACAACATGTGTAAGTTCATTAAAGGTGTTTTTGAGGGATTTCCTTGATGGGCATCTATTAACTGCAAACCGTGGGCTAAGAGAAAATTTAGAGCTTTTTGAACAAATCGAACCCCAAAACGTTCACTGGCCTCCACCATATCAAACAGAAGAAATGAAACTACCGTTGGATCAGAAATTGGTTCAGACCTATGTCAAGAAGTTGAAACATGGGGATATAATAGAACTCTGTCGGGAAAATGACTTCCGGTTTGAGAAGAACTATTTTCCCAAAAGACATATACGCCAAGCCAGGGGAAATTTAATAAAGCTGATCGAAAAAAACCTGGGGCTCAACTATTTTGCCGAGGTTTTGGCCAGAGATATACTCGAATGTCATCTATCTTCTCTGGACCAAGATGGATTCAAAGCGTTTTTCACAAAGCTCGATATAGCAGAAGACGAAATCAAAGAAATGGGTGAGCAAATTGAGAGCCCGACAGTAGATGATATTTTGGATATGGTCGATGACTCCTTCAATATCTTTGGTCTGGCTTTAAAATTGGGTGTTCATGTTTTGTTTCCAGAAGAGAAAGAAGATGTGGATGACCAACCCGAGCTGGTAGAGAAAACCGACGAGTATGACAAACTGTGGAATAAATTAGAATCACCCCCTGGCGAAAACAATTCTCAATCACCGGATTTTACTTCAAACCAGAAAAGAAAATCTGCTCAGAAGAAGGGACCTAGTATCTCAAAAGTGTTAAGTGAATACTTGCAGGAGATGATTACGGCAAATGCCTGGACTGAAAAGACCAAAATGGAAGTAAAATCGACCATTGATAAGCTTATCGATATTATTGGGGACATCGATGTCGGAATCCTCTCTTTTGAGTTGGCGAGAAAATATAAAAGGACATTGGCAAAACTCCCGTCGAATATGCGAAAAGATGCTCGGTACCGAGACCTCTCAGTCAAAGAGATCTTACGAATGGAGGACGTCAAACCAATCGCAATTAATACCATTAACAACAACATCGCAAAAGTCATTGCTTTCATGAATTGGACGAAGAGAAATGGGTACATCAGCGAGAATTATTTTGAGGGTTTGAAAGTAAAGAACAAAAAGAAAGCAACCGAGGAAAGAAAACCGTTCAATGAAGCAGACGTTAAGAAAATTTTTAAGACAAAAATATACTTACCCGAGACAGAATCGGGTCCAGCTCGATTTTGGATACCGCTTTTGGGATTGTTTACCGGTGCTCGCTTGAATGAACTCTGCCAGCTCCATGTTGAGGACATTAAAAAAGAGGATGGAATTTGGTGCATCGACATAAACGACAATTCTGATGACCCTGGGAATCCAAAGAAACTCAAGAACAAGGCGTCAAAAAGAGTGATACCAGTTCACCCCAAGTTGATTGAAATCGGATTTATAGATTTTGTTCAGGAGCAACGAAAATTGAAAACAGTGAGGCTGTTCCCAGAGTTGTCTTTTAGCATTGATGGCTATTCCAGGAAAGTTGGCCGATGGTTTAACGCTGCTTATTTGAGAAAGAAGGTGGGGATAAAAGATCCTGAAAAGAGTTTCCATAGTTTCAGGCATACAGTTATCGATGGTTTGAAGCAGAAAGGAGTTGGGGAAAGTTACATCAGTGAATACGTGGGGCATTCATCGGGGGAATCCGAAACCTTTGGCCGGTATGGAAAGCAATATCAGCCTAAAGTGTTGATGGATGAGGTGGTGAAGAGGATTGAGTATGGTGTTAATATAAAGAAATTGATTAAGGATGAAAGCAAATAAGCACAGAATTTTTTGTCCATTTAT
>Ga0075122_10001345_pt1 | contig 17608 bp, 31 predicted proteins | sample AntAceMetag02UKB_FD_69790 | JGI IMG/M metagenome (GOLD analysis project Ga0075122, IMG submission 69790) | Saline lake microbial communities from Ace Lake, Antarctica - Antarctic Ace Lake Metagenome 02UKB | ecosystem: Environmental > Aquatic > Non-marine Saline and Alkaline > Saline | place... | reverse complement strand
TATCTTTTACTTCTTTATTTATAATGTCATTTACACAATCTCCAAATGCACACCCAACACAAGAAATATCTTCATCATCATAAATAAACCCATATTTATTTTTTGGTGTTTCATCACCATATCCGCAACTTTCACAGATACCTTTGATTTCCATTTCTTCGTCACAATTAGGACATTTAATCATCCCTTTGATATCATTGAACTCATCTTTTTTTCTTTCCATATATATTATTATATGAAGTTCTTTATATATATTGTGGTGTTGTAGACTATAGGTTATTAGGGTATTATTTTGGCTGAGTTGTCATTATGTTTCAATGAAACGGTGTAAATCTATTTTTTTTCGGTGGAAAATAGAACGCAAATAGATATTTGAAAAACAACGAAATATTATATTTTATTATATATTATTTAATATTATTATATAAAACAGTGATAATCCACGAAACTACCAATATCTATTTCCCATCTATTTTCCACCGAAAAAAAATAGATTCGATGGCTAATTAGTGCACTATCATTGCGATTGCGCGGATTTTCCATATCTATTTTCTATTTGCCCGAAATTGAAAAGCACTTTTTATTTTTTAGGGCGGAACGTTTTTGGCGAAATAGAAAATAGATATGGTTTTTTTCATTGAAAACCAATGAACTTTTTTTGAAGAGGATTTTTGGTGTGAAAATTTATCTATTTTCTCTTTATTTTTTTATTTTTTTTTTTTATTTTTTATTATATACATATTAATAATTTCATGAATTAGTGACTGATACATTCATCAGTCCACCCTCCTAAAAGCTCTTAGAATCGCTTATAATTAATAGATTATATTATTTATACCAAAACCTTTTTAAATTAAAAGATATATTAATAATTATTAAGATGAGTTTTAATTTAATAAAGCAAATAGATGACCACCTTGAAAAAAAAGAGTGGGCAAGCAAAGAACGTGATTATTTTCATGTATCTGAATTAGGTAAAGCCAAATGGATTATATATAATGACATTAAAAATCCAAAGCCAAAGAAATTTACTCCAAGAGTTAAGCGAGTTCTTGATTTAGGTAATTCAGTTCATGAGATGTTAAATAAATATTTAGTCGAAATGGGAATACTTATTTCTTCAGAAATTACAGCCGTAGAGAATACTTTATTTCACGGCAGAGCCGATTGTATAATCAAATGTCCAGAGGCTGATGCAAAAGAAGGAAATCTTTATGTATTAGAATTAAAAAGCTGCAGCCAATGGGTATTTAATAGTTTAGCAGAACCGAGTGATGAGTATAAAGCCCAATTACAATTTTATATGTATTATCTTGGGATTCCAAGAGGAATCCTTTTATATATGAATAAAGATAATTGTGCTTTTAAACAGTTTGAATTGAAATTAGATGTTCCCTTCGTTGAAGCTAAAATTAAAGAATTTGAAGAATTAAAACAAATGCTAGCAACTAATACTGAACCAGTAAAAGAATGTTCGTGTGGATGTTCGTGGTGTGAGATATGCGGCAATAAGCCTAAAGTTAAAGTTGAAAGTAGGTTGGTGGATTATGACTAATTATTATTTGACAGACAGTCCCGAGGGATTTGTTACAGCCACTTGTAAATGTGGAAAGATGTATGCTTATTGTGGATTAGATATGGGATATTGTGTTGAGTGTATTGATAATTTGGAAATAGATAAAAATGACGAGAAATAAAGTTACAAGAAAAAAAGAGATATTAAGTGTAAGTTTAAGACCAGACCAAGTAATATGGATAGATAAAAACAGAGATTGGTTTAGTCTTAGTAAATGGTTACAAGAGGCATTAGATGGAACAATTAATCAAATAAATAAAATGGAGGTTAAACAAAGATGAGTGATAATACAATATCATATAGTGGTGGAATAGGATTCTGTGGACTTCTTACGATTGTGTTTATAGTTTTAAAATTAACAAACGTAATTGATTGGACATGGTTTTGGGTATTAAGTCCGATATTAATATCGTGGGCAATAGCTATACCAATATTGATAATAGTAATAATAATTGTAGGTATATATAAATAAGATGACAAAAACAAGATGTGAGGTTTATTCCAGAGTATGTGGTTATTTAAGACCTATTACACAATGGAATGAAGGAAAACAAGCAGAGTTTAAAGATAGAAAAATGTTTAATTCTCAAAAAGAAAATAAAAAGGAGGATAAAAATATGGTAGAAGAATACGGACGAAAAGATGGAAGTCAAAAAGGTAAGTTGTTTGGTGGTAAAGGAAAAAACCAAACAGATAAATGTAGAAATCCAGAAGTTAAAAAAGAACGAGAACAATAAATTAAATTATAGGAGGTAAAATAATATGACAAATAGAGAATTAACTGAGAGTGAAATAAAGTTTATAAATAAACAAATAGAGAGAATGAATGTTGAATCAAAAGGTGCAAAGTATATGATTAAGTATTGTGACTTAATGATTGATGAAGGTTTAAAGATAAATTTTGATAGACAAGAGAAAGAGTTTGAATCACAAAAACAAGAAGCAGAAAACGCTATTGAATTGAATGAGAATACAATCATTGAATTGAATAAACAAATAGAGAATGGTGTTGAGATTAAAGATAAAACACCGGAAGATAATTAGATACAATATCTAATAACAATTAAATTATAGGAGGTAAAATAATATGACAGGACAAATAGGTATAATAAGGAATGCAACAGTAGAAGAGAAAAAGGACTTTGTTGAGTTGGGTAAACCAGGAACATTAAATCTTTTCTTAAAAGAAGTATCAAAAATACAAAATGATTTTCAAAAGAAGTTTAAGCCATATGACGCGTCATGTGCTAGAACAGACTTTGAATTTGAATTAGAAAGAGTTTCAGAAGAGACACGATTAAATCCAGAAGCAGCAACAAGTATGTTTAATAAGATAGATTTAGACGCATACGGCAAAGATTCATGGTTTGATTACATTGGTGAGGAACCAGTGAGTGAAGATAAACTAATTGATAGTATGAGGCAAAGTATGAAGATTGGTGTTTATAGGAATTATAAATGTAAAAAAAGAGGACATGGTTTTAGCATCTTCGTTCCAATAGAAGAAGTAGAGAAAGAGAAGAAAGTAGTAGAGAAAAAAGAGTAAGTATAATACAACAACATTCGGTATAAAGGAATGAAAGGGCTAATAGTATAGTGGTAATATACTTCGTTTGCAACGAAGAGTCAGGAGTTCAATTCTCCTTTGGTCCATAAAATGAATATAAAAAACAGACGAGAATATAGAATAAAGTTATTATACTATACAAGAGATGTATTAACCAATCCGAACTTAAAACCTGAATTGAATCATATGTTTTCAGAGTATAGAACTAGATTTTGTACCGTTGATGGTGTATTAAAAGAAGATAGATTTATTAAACGAGTTGTTAATAAATATAGACATAATAAAAATAAATTGGAGGTAAACTTAAAATGAATAATGATATAATAATATATGCGTGTCCGCAATGTTTAGAACAAACTACTTATGTTACAAATCCTTATTATGTATATAAACATTTAAAAGAAGAAGGTGGATGTGGTTTTGTAGGAACTGAATCGGATTTAATAAAATGTTTGGATAGTAGTGCATTTAAGTTAGAACAAAAAAGTCTTTTAGATAAATTACAAATATTAAATAATTTACAAAATAAATATAAACCTATAACAGAAATACAAAATGACTGAACAAGGAACAGGTCCAACTCCAGCAGAAATGGATGAGTTATTGGAACTGAATATAACGGGTGAAATAGCAGAGAAATTAAAAGATGATATAGGTGAAACTGTAAATAAAAAGTTTGATGAAAAAATATCATCTGAACGATTAAGGCGACTAATTAGAAACAATCCTAAAGTACAAGAATTATTATCTGAAGATATGTCACCTAAACAAGTTATGGAAGTTATTAGTAATGAGATTAGTGAGATTGATATGAAGCAATTAACCGAAGAAGATATTTCTATTAATGCAAATAAAATAATGAATTTAATAATGAGTTATATTCAACGTAAAGACTTAAATGAGAATACACAAATTAAAATGGCTGAACGTTTTCTTGGTAAGCTTGCTGATTTGAAAAAATCATTCTATCCTGCTACTCAAAGAAATCTAAATGTTAATGTTGATGTATTTAAAGATAGATTAAATGAATGGAGACAAGAAAGAGAGAAAATGTATCTTACTGTTGGTGCAGATAATAATGACAAAAAAAATACACAAAAAAAGAAGAAGTGAGATTGTAGATTTCTGTTCATGTTGGTTTAATTTTAATCCTTATCCTTATCAAGAAAAGTTTCTTAATGCTTGTATGACTGAATTACGTATTACTGGATTGTGGTGTAGACAGAGTGGCAAATCATTTAGCTTATCCGCATATTTAACTTATAGGGCAGTCACTGGACCTGTTACTATAGTTATTGCATCACCAACTCAGAACCAGTCGGATGAATTGTATGAAAAGATTCGAGCATTTATAATTGATACTCCTTTACTTAGTAATCTTATAACTAAGGATACCGCAAGAGAACTTAAATTAAGTACAGGTGCTAGAATATTAAGTTTACCAGAAGGAAGAGAAGGACGAAGTATGCGTGGATATACTGCAGACATTGTTGTTCTTGAAGAAGCTGGAGTTATTGGTGATAAAGTTGTTGGACAGGTAGTTATTCCAATGATTGCATCAAAGCCTAATGGACAGATAATTAAAATTGGTACTCCATTAGGAAAGAATCATTTTTATAGAAGTTGTCATGGAAAGGATAGTGAGTTTACATTAATAAAAGTAGATTGGAGAGAGGTTGTTAAGGTCGGTCAATATACAAAGAAGTTTATTGACGAACAACGAAAAGAATTGTTAGATGTAGAATTTAGACAAGAGTATGAAGCTGAATTTGTAGAGGACGAGAATGCATTCTTTGAATACGCATTAGTAAAGGGGGTACAGGAATCATATGATTATATTATTATTTAATAATATAATAAAGAATATATGATTTATAAATAAAAAATGGTTTATAAGAATAGAAAAAAACGAGGATACTGCGCTTGTGGTAAACGAACAAGTAGAACAGAGAATTGTGTTTACGTTTGTAAAGATTGTGGAAATATGGTAAAAAGATTAACTGATAAACTAGGGGGAGAAGAAGGTATTTCTAAGAATGATGCTCAACTTTTAAAGATTATTAAAAAGGGTAACTTATCACCAAAGGAATTACAAACATTAGTAAGAGGAAGTAAGAATACTAAGCGAACAAATCCTTATAAACATTATGCCAATTCTGACCATTATAAAATGGGTGTGTTTTCTGATGCTCATATTGGGCAAGAAAATTTTGATGAAAAACTATTTGCATATATGGGTGATAAATTCAGAGAAGAAGAAGTTGAAGCTGTTTATCAAGTTGGTGATATTTTAGAAGGTATGTCTGGAAGAGATGGACAAATTTATGAATTAAAAGAAGTTGGATTTAGTGCACAAATAAATAAAGCCGAGCAATTATTTAAAGACCATTTATATGATTTAGATGTTTATGGTATTACAGGAAATCATGATTTATGGTTTCAAAATAAAGGTAATATGGGAATAAATGTTGGTGAAGAACTTGATAATAGAGTTGAGAATTATACACATTTAGGTGATATGGAAGCGGATGTTAAACTTGCTCCGAATGTTTCTATGAAATTATTTCATCCAGGAGATGGTTCAGCTTATGCTATATCTTATAAGCTTCAGAAGTTAATGGAATCATTTACTGGAGGAGAGAAACCTAATATTGTTCTTGAGGGTCATTATCACAAAGCTCTTTATTTTTTCAATAGAAATATACATGGAGTTGAATGTGGAACCATATGTGGTCAAACTGGCTGGATGCGAGGAAAGAAACTTCCAGCACATAAAGGCTTTTGGGTGATTGATGTAGGTTTAAATAAAAAGGGAGTAACAAGTTTTGCCCCAACATTCTATCCGAGTTATGATTGAATTTACATATCATCCAGATAAAGTTAATAAAGCATATTATACTCTTGGTATTGACCCCGCAACTACAGGAAAGGATGAAGCCGCTTTTATAATATTGGAAAAGAAGTTATTAGGTGATGACCCCATTAAAGTTATATTTACTCATACTATAGAAAAATGTAATACTATACAATTAAAGAATTTTGCAGTTTACTTACATTCCAAATTTAACTTCGATAAAATATATGTTGATGTTACTGGATTGGGTGAAGGTGTTGGAGATATGCTTATGGAGGCGTTGGGTGGTAATGTTGTTGAACCGATTAAGTTTACAATGGAAAGTAAATTAGAAATGTTTGAAAATTTAAGATTGATTATGCAAGAAAAGAATATAGTATTTTCTGATTTAGATAGAAAATTAACAAAACAATTATTATCAATTAGATTTACATTTACTGGACAAAATAGTACAATAATAGAAAATGTACAAAAGAAAAAGATTTTTCATGACTCAAGAGAACATGATGATTTAGTTTGTGCATTATGTTTAGCTGCTCTTTTCTTTAGTAGACAAGAGAAACCTGTAAGTCATGGGTATTCAGTAGGTAGATAAATAATATAATATTAAATATTATCTTTTTAAATAACTCTTCATAAATTAGTATATATAAAATGAAAATCTCTAATCTTTTTAAACGACCTGAAGCCGTTCAAGAGAAGCTTTACGTTTTTGAACAAAGTGGTGCAACGAAGGAAATTAGTTTTAAAAGTAATTCTGTTTCCAAATTGGACGATAAATATAAATCTAATATTCTTAAAAAACTAGGTGATGTGCATCCATTTGATTTTGGTGAAATGGAATTAATAAATGATAATTTTGGTGTAGTGTCTGCATTGACTAATAAAATTGTAGACTTTGTATTAGGTCCAGGAATCTTTATTGAATGTGCAGATGAAAGGGGTAAAAAAATATTAGAAGATTGGATTGAAGAAACTAATTTAACTACAACTTTAAAACCATGGCTTAGAGAAGCGATTGCAAAAGGAAATGGCTTTATGGAAATTGCTGGAGCTAATGTAAAAGAAAAAGGTATACGATTACAAAATATTGATGCGAGTACAATGTATGTTAAGAAAAATAAAAAAGGCAAAATAGAAAAATTTAATCAATATATTGGAAGTGTTTCAAATATTAAACCTGAAAATGTTATTCCGTTTAAACCAAATGAAATAATGCATTTCCCTTTTAATAAACCTGCTAATTGTTCTTACGGATTAGGTAAAATATACCCTGCTAAACAAATCATAGTTAATTTTTTACTTACTCAAAAATCTTTACATAGAATAGTAAAAAGAAAAAGTTCAAATCCGGTTCATGTTAAGATGGGAGATATAGCAACCAAAGATTATCCTAAACAAGGTGATTTAGATAGTATGAGTAAATCTTTACAATTTATGGACGATAGAACTGAGTGGGTTACTGGTCCAAACATTGATATTAAAGGAATTGATTTTGGTAATTTTGGGGATAAATTCCAAACTGTTTTAGATAATGATTTTCAATTATTATCGGCTTCATACGAAGTTCCAGAGGTATTAATGGGAATGGGTTCTGTTGCTGAAGGATTAGCTGATGGACAAATGGATGGATTTGAAAGAATGATTAAATCAATTCAAGAGAGTGTTGAAGCACTATTAGAAACAAAGGTACTTAATCTAATTTTAGAAAAAAATGGTTTAAAAGTTAAGTTTGATATTAAGTGGGGAGAACAAAGCTTTGATGATAAGTTAGAAATCATAACAAAACTATCAGATATGATAAAAAATCCAATGATTAGTAGTGCATTACGAGTAGAATTAGAGAAACAAATATCAGGTATTTTAGGTTTAAATATTGAAAAACAAATAGAAGAAGAGACTAAACAGAAGAATGAACAGGATAAAGCAGAGCGTGAGAGAGAAGAAAAACAACCTTTACCAATAGTTCCAGGACAAAATTCAAAAGAAAAAGTAAAAGGAGTGTATCAAGAATTAGTTAATGAAAGTACTTGTGTTCATTGTAATGCAAAGATTGAAGAGAGTGCGGATTTAACAATAAAAGAATGGATAGATTTTAATATTGATGATTTAGAAGAATCTATTTTAGCAGCTATTGTAAAAGATGATTTTACAAAATTAAGAGCTTTATCTTCAACAGAAATTGCAGCCGGTTATTTGAATAAACGTGATATTGAAAAATTAAGAGAGGTAATGGAAGAAGGATTTTCTAAAAATTTATCAGTTAAACAAATAGAAAAGAAATTAATTGAGGATGTAAAAATTAGAGATTTATATGCTCATACTAAAAACAGTGTAGATAAAAATAAAATTATATTAAATAAAAAGACAAGAGTAAATGCGATTGCAAGAACTGAAACAGTAAGACTTGCAAATATAGGAGCATTAGATAATTATAAAAAAAATCAAGTTGAAAATGTAAGAGTGGTTGCGGCATTGAGTGATAGAACATGCGCAATATGTGAAGCTCAAAATGGACTTATATATCCAATAAATGAAGCGTATGGTTTAATTCCTTTTCATGTAAATTGTAGGTGCACTACATCTCCGGTGGTGGAATTATAATGGGAGAAAGACCTACTTGTCAAGTTGAAGGATGTACTAATGGTGCATTTGTTCAAGCCTACGGAAAACTTATGTGTGGTGATTGTCTTATGAAAATTAAAGATAAAATAAACGGCGCGGCATTAGATTTGCTAAATGATTAATGGAAAATGTAGAAGAACAAATTGTTAAAGGAATATCTGCACCCACTGGTTTTAAAGAAATAGTTATAAAATTAAATACTTTATCTTCTGGAGAAGCAGGTTTTACCACTCCAAAGATTAGTGGTAAAATTGAATGTATTATTATTCAGAAAGCGACTGAGTTTAGTTCCATTAAAATTAACGCTTGGATGGTTGATGAAAATATTCAAATATTAGACTTTCCTCAATTTACAGAAACAAAATATTTACCAATTAGAACAGAAACTGTTTTTAAATCATCTGAAGAAGTTTCAGAAAATAACGTTGCTCATTATTATATTAATGGTCCATTAATGTTTTATATATCTGGAGCAAAAAATGCAGAAGTTAAATTTATTGTGAGGTATATTAAATGATTATCCGATGTCCTAATTGTGGGCAAACTCATATTGTTAGTAACACAACAACTGATTTTATTTGTGATTGTACTACGGGTGAAGATAGTTTAGATAAAGAAAGCGTTGTAGTTATTGGAGATTGGGAAGATTATACGGGAAGTGGAACAACTAAAAATCCACTTCAAGCAGGTAGAGCAAATACAGTTCAAGATAATTTAGAAATGCAAAGAGAATGCGTTCATATTGGAGAGAAAAATATTCTTGGTAGAAATAAATCTACAAATAGATTAAGACAGCATGAAGAATATTTTGAAGTTAAATAATATAATATTAAATATTATGTTTATAAATAAATACTAATTAAAATATATATAATACAAAGTCAAGAAAGACTTTATAAAAAAAGATGGAAAATATAAAAGAAAAAAATAAGCTTGATGAGGATGGGTACATTATAATTGCTGAGAATGTTAAAGTAATATTTAATGCTGAGATTCAACCTCTTAGTTCTGTAAGTTTTAAAGACAATGAGTAAAAAAATTAATGTAAATGGTATTGCAATTAGAGAAGGCGTAAGTAGAAATGGAGTTTTATATTCTAAAGAAGAGCTTGCTAAATTTGCACCGACATTAGCAAACAAACCAATTCTAAAAGACCATAAATCAGAAGTTGATTCAACTGTTGGATTAGTTACTGCTTCAGAGAGTATAGATAATGGCTCGTCAGTAAATTATACTGGTTGGGTAAAAGAGGATGCTACAAAAGTTGTTGAAAAAATTGAGGATGAAAGAATTAAAGAAGTTTCTATTGGTGCTATTGTTGGAAGATTAGTAAAAGAAAGTGAAGATAGTGATGTTATGATTGCTAAAGATATTCGTGGAATGGAATTAAGTTTGACTCCTACACCTGGAGTTCAAGGTACGTCAATCATGCAATCATTTAAGATAGATGAATCAACAGGAAAACAAATTCAAAAAAATATAATTGTTGAATCTTTTTCAGAAGAAAAAGAAGAGAAAGAGGAAGACAAATCACAAGAAGATTCTGAAGTAGAAGAATTTCAATCACAATCATCTGAATATTCAGATAAGGAATTAAATTATAGGAGGTTAAAAAATATGACAGAAGGAAAAGAAAACGTTACTGAAACTAATGTTACTCAAGAAGAATTTACAGCTCTAAAAGAAGAGATGGCTTCAATAAAAGAGGAACGTGTTGCAGATTTGACTAAAAAATATTCTAAGCTATGTGAAAAAATGAAAATTACTGAGAAGAAAAGTTTGACTTATGAAGCACTAAAAGTGATTGTAGAATCATTGGAAGAAGTGGACGAACAACCAGTTGAAGAAGCAGAAGAATCAACAGAAGAAGCTGAAGCAGAATCGAAAGAGGATGAAACAGTAGAAGCTGAAGAAGAAAAATCTGAAGAGAGTGAAGAAACTGAAGAGAAAGCAGAAGAATCAGAAGATAACGAACCCGACACAAAGTCTGAAGTTACTAGTGAAGAAACATCTGAATCAATAGATTCAAATTATGTGCTAGAATCAGCAGACAAAGTAGGAATGTCATTTTATAAAAAATAAAATGGTAACACAATTAAGTAACCCAAACGGAGCTGTACAAGTTCTAGATTTCGGTGCTCCAAAAGTAATAACAGCATACGCAAGAGAAGTTATCTCGGGCGGAGCATTAGTTTTTGCAAGTGGTGTAGGCGCAGCAGTTGGTTCAGGTATCGATAGTTTTGTTTCAAGTGATATAACAGTTGCAGGCGGTGCATCAGGTGCTCAATTCTTAGGAATGGCAATGAAAGACGCAGCATCAGGAGCAGCAGTTCCAGTTGCAGTAGACGGAGTGTTCATCTTAGGATGTGCAGGTTCAGTTTATTCAAGTCAACCAGTTGTAACAGCAGGTTCAAGTCTTATTGCGAATCTAGGTTCAGCAGTTATTCCAGCATCTGCAGCAGACGCAGGAATGGCAGCAAAGAAAATAGGTCGAGCATTAACAGGCGGAATATCTACTGAATACGCTCTTGTCGGTATTTCAGCTTTTTAAAATGGAAACAATACAAGAATTATTAAACACTGGTATTGCAACAGAAGGTTCTCTATTGATAGTAAAGAAAATTTATGACACATTAATAGAAGAAACTGAAAAAGTACTATTACCAAGAAGCGAAGCAGCGATTATATTCGGTTCAGCTCAAATTCCAGGAAGTTCAATTGATGTTGATTTAGTAACAGCTAATTCAATGGATGTAAGGATTGTTGCAGAAGGTGCAGAGATACCTTTAGACAATGCTAATTACACATCAACTAATATCCGACCCGTTAAATACGGTGTAGCTATTAGGATTACAAAAGAATTGATGGAAGATTCCAAGTGGAACTTACTAGAGCACAATGTAAAAATTGCTGGTAAGAGAATGGCTGAGAATGAAACAAATCTAGTTATTACTGCATTAGATAGTGCGGCAAATACAGTTGCAGGTGGTGCTGCTATAACAATAGCAAACATTACACGAGCAATTCAATATCTAGACGACAGTGACTACAATGCAACTACTATAGCAGTTGGTAATGAAGTACTAAACGATATGAGAAATATCGATACTTTCGTAGAAGCCGATAAGTTAGGTTCAAGAGAAATGCTAGCTACAGGTTTCATAGGAAGAGTATATGGTCTAAATGTTATTCGGTTTTCAACAAACGCAGCTCCAAGTTCTACATATAGCAAATATGCTTATATATACGACAAGGACCAAGCTTACGCTATTGCGGAGAAGAGACCAGTAATGATTGATAGATTCGATTTACCAAGTTGCGATATGACAGCAGCATCAGTAACTCAGAGAATAGCAGTTAAGATACTACGAACATCAGCAGTTACAAAAATCACTACAGCTTAAATCGATTAAGAAAAAATTTATTATTTTTTTATTTTTTTATTTTTTAATCAAAACACAAACAAGGAGAATATAACCATGACATGGAACTATAAAAAATTAGAACAAATAAAAGGTATAGGAACAGAAACTGCAGAAGACATTATAAATACGTTTGATACAGAAGAAAAGTTAGTGAATGCTTTAAAGAATAATAAAGTTGGTTTACGAAACGATATAGTTGAAAAACTAAATGATTTTTATGATAACGAAGACTTAAATATAATGGTTGAAGAAGTAATAAAAAAAGATTTATCAAAAGCAAAATGTAATAGTTGCGGATTAATACTACCAGTAGAAAATATATATGGAATATGTCCATATTGTGGTAGAATAAATTAAATTCACATAAGGAGGATAAAATAAATGACAGGAAGTATAATAGGTCCAGAACAACAGGGATTACAAGCAGGTTTCGGTTTACCGGAAGTTATTGCAGGAGTAGGTGCACCAGATGGTGTGATTTTTGCAACATCAGGAGCTTTGTTATTCGACGCAACTAACGGGACATTGTATAGAAATGATACAGTGGATGGTTTAGGAGCAGGTTCATCATGGACAGCAAATTTAATTTAAATTTTAGGAGGTTAAATAAAAAATGACAGCAAATAATAGTACAACAGACGGATTAGGTTTTGAAGAAGTTAATCAAACGGAATCTTCAACAGAAAATATAATTGGAACAACAATTAGTGGAACAAATGTTTACGGAACAACAGTATCTGGATTAGAAGTATTCGGTAGAGATATTTATAATGGTGATGGAGATTTACAATCAATAGGAACAGGTTCACCAATAGAATACGGATTAAGTACACTTGTAGGTATTGGTTCATTATCAACTGGTTCTTCAGTTTGGATAGTATACCCATCAGACTTTGATGAAAATCCAATGATATTTACAACAAATAAAACATCAGTAGGAGAAGCAATAGTGGTTGGTAGTATATCAACAGGAAGTTTCATAGCATTAGGTAATAATGCAAGTGATAAATTCAATTGGTTAGCAATCGGATTATAATTAAATAGGAGGTTAAATATTAAATGACAATATCAGAATCAATAAAAGATAGAGAATATGATAAATTTATAGACGTAGGTAGCAATGTATTAGGTTTAGGAAATACAACAGCTCAGTCTGTAATATTAATGGGAGTTAGTGGAACAATGATGATTCCGTTGCTTTGTGACGCAACAGGAAAATTAAGAACATCATCAACATAATTAAAATGGAATTAATATCGAGAAAATAAAATGGTAGGAGGATTATGGTCAATAGGGTCTTTTGCAGACCACATAACGAATCTAGTTGGACCTTCAAATGTTCCAACATCTATTAGTGGAACTACTATGAATAATCTTATTTGGCAACAAGCGGCAGTAGTTGAAAATTCTATTGGAGTGAATCTTGATGATGCCGGAATTGAAGAAAAATATCAACCAACTATTACTAATTTATCTTTATCACAAATTTATGATACAATGGGAGCAATGTTAAATGTGCAATCTGCTCAAATTGATGATTTAAAAATTACAAATAATAAAGAGCAATATAAAAATGCTGCTTTATCTTTTAAACAAATGGGAATGGTCATGCTTGAAGATTTAACCAATACAATGGCTTTCAAAAAAGTATGGGGAGTATAAAATGGTTTCTTTAGATATTTTTTTTAATGGATTTAATGAATTACTTCCTTACGGAACACAAATTTCAATTACTTCTTTTACTGGTTCATTAAGTAGTGCAGATTATGATGACGTACAAACATATGTTGCTGAATCTGGTCCAACTTGGACATCAGGAATTTTATTATCAGTTAAAAATAAGTTTGGAAGTGAGGATGCAATATTAATGGAGCAAGGAAAACTTTTAACTAAAGATAAAAAATTATATATTGCTGGCGACGTAGATGTTAGTGGAAATGTATTGATAGGAGTTGGAAGTCCAACATCAGATTATTTTAGTATTATACCAAATGGTGTAAAAACTCCAGCTTTGAATGGTGAAGAAATATACAAAAAAGTATATATTAGATATAATCAAGGTGGAAGTGTATATTAATGGTTATGAGTATAAAGGTTCTTGGTGGAGCATCAGCAATAGCTTATTTGAATTCTAAAAATAAACAATCAGAGGCATTAATTACAAAAGCTATGTCCGATATTGGATTACATATGGAAGGTGAAGTTAAGTCTTCGGTTGCTGGAGGAAAAGCAGAACCTGCAAGTGTAGATACAGGTAGATTTCTTAATAGTGTTCAAAATAAATCTAATAAAGTATCAGCAACTATTTTTAGTGAAATACCTTATGCAAATTTCTTAGAATACGGAACGTCTAAGCTAAATGCAAGGCGACATTTTAGAAATTCATTGAGTAGGAACAAAGATAAGATTAATCAAGTTGTTTCTAATGTATTAAAGGCACTATAAATAATATAATTTTTAATAAAAGCTTTTTAAATAAACCCTCATTTTAAATATTATATTAAGCAAGTGAGTTTAGTATAATCCAAGTGAGGAAACAAAAATTACAATCAGCGCAAGCACATTTATTAAGGACATAGTTCTATTTTTACGTAATGATTTACGTAGTAATATCACAGACCCTTTATCAAGAGGAAAAAATTTCGTAATGACTTCTTATCCGGAAACGGATGTACGTTATCCAATTATAACAATTAAAGCGGTAGATATAGATACTCGAAGTTTAGGAATGTCTTCAGAACAACAATGGGTTACATTAAACTTAGAAATAAGAGTATGGGCAAGAAACGAAAAAGAGAAAGACGGCTTAACAAGTCTAGTAGTAGACAGACTACGACAAATTCAATACGGTACTGGAGGAACTAATGAAGAAGGAATTTACGGATTTCAATTAGTTTCAGCTGTTCCTATTGAAGAAGAAGGGAGTAAGACAGCTAAATCAATGGTAATGAATTTTAATTATTCAGCCGTGTTGTCATAATTAAATTAATATGGAGGTAAAAAAATATGGGTATATATGTAGGAAATGATGCGCAAGTAACATTTTTCTATGAATCAGGAACATACGGAACAAAGATGGGTACCAGTGGTAACTGGATTGGTCTAGTACAAACACATGACCCAGGAGAAGTCGTTAACTATATCGAAGAGAGATATGTTGGAGTAGGTGATAGAAATGTTGGACAATATATTAATTCAACAAAAGACTATGATGGTACAATAACATTTCATCCTCAAGATTGGAAGATGGTTGGTTTTGCAATGGGTTCAATGGTAGATAGCGGTTCAAGTCCTTATTTACACAACTTAGTTGAAGCAAATAGTGATGATTCTTATGTGGCAACATCAGGAACATTAAATCCGTTTGCTAGCTTTAGTATTCAGGATGCACAAAAAGCAAATGATGGAAGCCATTTAGTAAGAACATATAATGGTTGTACTGTGGATAGTGTAAGTATAAGTGCTACAGAAGGAGAACCAGTAAATTGTGAGGTAAGTTATAAAGGTCAAAGTGTAACAGTTGGAAGTAAAACAACAGATATCAGTACAATAAAGGATAAAGATACAACTCGACCGTATATTTTTAGTGATTGTAAAATTCATGTGCCAAGTGGTACAACTTTAGATGAAGTAAAAGATTTCACATGGACTATGAATAATAACTTAGCAACTAAGCATTACTTAAATGGCAGTAAAGTAGCTGCAGGACAAATTCCAGAGAATAGAGATTATTCTTTTGAGTTAACATTAGATGCAACATCTAAATGGGGAAAAACGCTATACGACACGTATTTCCAAGGTGGAAGTACATTTAATTGTATGTTAGAAATTTCTCAAACTACTGGAAGCGAAGAAGCATTCTATGTAATGAGTGGATGCAACATAACAGATATGTCGGCACCAACGCCAGCGGAAGGAGTAATTGAATATAGTGCAACAATTCGACCATCGAATTGTATAGTTACAGTTAATGATTTAGTAGAAAAGTACAACGCTTGGTAAACACAAACAATTTATTTTTTTTATTTTTTTTAAATTTAGAAAGCAGAATTAAATAACACGGAGGTTAAAAAACAATGGGATATTTAGGAAAAGATGAAGTTCTTTTTAATAGAGCTGAAGATGGTAGCTTATTACCACAGGACGTAAAGTTAGAATTACTAGACGGCGATGTAATGATTAAAGCTAGACCACTTACTAGAGGTAAGTTACAAGAAATCGACAGACTAGGTAAAAGTGAAACAATAGGAGAACAAGAACAGGCAGAAATTCTTATATTAAAGGATGCACTAGTAGAACCACTTCTAACAGAAGAAGAAATAAAAGCAATGAAGCCGGCATATAAGAATGCTATATCGATAGCAATAATGGCAATCAGTTTAGGTATGGAACAAAAAGAGTTACAAGATAAAACTACAAACATGATAGCTGAACAGGAATACGGACTTAAAAAAAAACTTTAAATGAGGATTTAGTTTTATGGTTGCACGAAATGGGGTACAACTTTTTTAATATATCAAGATTAACATACGCTGAGATAAATGTTTTAATTCTTGCGAAGAAAAGAAAGAACGACAAGGAAAAGAAAGAGCAGAAAAAACAACAGCGTAAATCAAAAAGATAAAAATGGTAATGGGTTCAGTAATGGGTGGTTTAGCAGGAGGTGCTAGTGTTAGTATAGTTATTAACGCAGTAAATAATTTTAGTAAAACGTTTGCATTAGTTAATACACAATTAGTAGCATTAGGTGGTGGGGCAGTTATAGCAGGAGGACTTATTGCTGGAGGAATGGTAACTGCCGGAAAAGCGGCTGCAGGAGTAGAAACAGAATATGCTAAAGTTAATACCCTTTTAGAAAAAGGTCAAGATGCTCAAAAATTATATGGAAAGGCAGTTCAAGATACAAATGTAAAACTTGGAAATCAGGGAAATCAAGTAGATGCATTAAAAGCAATATATCAAATACAATCCGCTGGTATTACAGATGTTGCAAAATCTCAATTATTTTTAGATAAAGCTACAACATCATCTGTTGGTGGTTCAGCAAATTTAGAAACAGTTATTACTGCTGGTACAAAAACTATGTCTGCGTTTGGTTTAGGGGTTGAAGACTCAGGAAGAATATTTGATGTGTTCGCAGGAACAGTAAAAGCAGGACAAACAACTATGCAACAATTAGCAAGTGCTTTTCCAACAGTTGCGGGAATTGCGGGTGAGATGGGAGTAAGTTTAGAAGAGACAGCAGGTACGTTTGCTGGATTGACAAAATTTATGGGAAGTGCTGAAGAGGCAACAACCTCTATGTCCGCTATATTAAGGTCATTTTTGAAACCAACTACAGATATGTCTGCAGCGGTTGAAGCTTTAGGTTATGATAGTGCCGCATCAATGATTGAACAAGAAGGATTAAATGGTGCGTTAAAAATGTTAAGTGATTCAGTAGATGGAGATACTACAGCCATGGGTAAATTGTTTCCAAATGTTAGAGCATTAAAAGCAGTGTTACCATTAACAGGAAAAGCAGCAAACGATGTGTCGACAAGTATAGATACAGTAACTGA
>Ga0075122_10001342_pt1 | contig 17648 bp, 18 predicted proteins | sample AntAceMetag02UKB_FD_69790 | JGI IMG/M metagenome (GOLD analysis project Ga0075122, IMG submission 69790) | Saline lake microbial communities from Ace Lake, Antarctica - Antarctic Ace Lake Metagenome 02UKB | ecosystem: Environmental > Aquatic > Non-marine Saline and Alkaline > Saline | place... | reverse complement strand
TTCTTTCTGAAAATCCTCTTAATGAATTTTTAAATGCTATGAAAAGAGGAAAAATAAAATACAAAGGACTTAATTTTGGTGGCGAAATAAAAGCCGTAACAGTAACTGTTTCAACAACAATAATTGATGTTATTTCTCAAATTCTTGGATTTTTCACTGGTTTTTTTAATTAAAAAAAGAGAATAGTGGAACTTTAGGAGTTCCGATAAAAAAAGAAAGTAGTGGAAGCGAAGCGCTTCCGTTAATTTTATTTCTTTAATTTTTCTTTGATTGCTGCTTGTGCGGCAGCTAATCTTGCTATTGGAACTCTAAATGGCGAGCATGAAACATCATTCAAACCAATTCTATGGCAAAACTCAACTGATGAAGGTTCTCCTCCGTGTTCTCCACAAATACCAATTTCTATTTCTGGTTTAACACTTCTTGCCTTTTGGATACATATTTTCATTAACTCTCCAACTCCAGTTTGATCAATTGCTTGGAATGGATCTCTTTCATAAATTCCTTGACTTACATAAAGAGGCAAGAATTTTCCTGCGTCATCTCTTGAAAATCCACATCCCATTTGAGTTAAGTCATTTGTTCCAAAACTTAAGAAATCTGCTTCTTTTGCTATTTCATCTGCAGTAATACATGCTCTGGGCACTTCAATCATTGTTCCAATTTGATAATCAATTTTTCCTTTAACCCCGAGGTTCTCTGCAACTTTTTCAATTATTTTTTTAATATGAGTAAATTCTTTCACATTGCCCACTAAAGGAACTTCAATTCTTGGTAATGGAGTTAATCCTTTTTCTTTTGCTTTCAAAGCCGCTTTAAAAATCGCTTTTGCCTGCATAGCATTAATTTCAGGATAACTAACTCCTAATCTACAACCTCTAAAACCAAGCATTGGATTAAACTCATGCATTCCTGATTCAATTTCTTTAATTTTTTCAGGTTTGATTCCAAGTTCTTTTGCAATTTCATTAATTTCTCCATCTTCTTTTGGCAAAAATTCATGCAAAGGAGGATCCAATAATCTAATAATTATTGGAAGGTTATCCATTACCTCGAACAATCCAAAGAAATCTTTTTCTTGTAATGGCTCCAAATCAAGTAGAGCTTTTTCTCTTTCTTCTTTTGTTTCTGTAAGAATCATTTTTCTAAATTCTTTAATTTTTTCTGCTTCAAAAAACATATGCTCCGTTCTACACAAACCAATTCCTTCTGCTCCAAATTCTTTTGCTCTTAAAGCATCCTTTGGAGTATCCGCATTAGTTTTAACTTTCATTGTTCGAAATTCATCTGCCCAACTCATTAGTTCTGCAAAAGTACCACTTACTTCTGGTTCAACTAATGCAAGTTCGCCTTTGAAAACTTCCCCTGTACTTCCATCAAGAGAAATTAAATCGTTTTCTTTTAAAACAAGGGCTTTGTTTTTAACCCGAAGTTCTTTTTTGTGTTCATCAACAATTATTTCTTCACATCCAGCAACACAACACTTACCCATTCCTCTTGCAACAACAGCAGCATGACTAGTCATTCCTCCTCTTGCAGTTAAGATTCCTTTTGCAGCATTCATTCCTTCAATGTCTTCTGGTGAAGTTTCAGTTCTAACAAGAATAACTGCTTCTGCTTTATTTTCTTCAACTATTTTAGCAGCTGCTTCTGCAGTAAAAACAATTTTTCCAATAGCAGCTCCTGGTGAAGCAGGTAATCCTTTTGCAATAACTTCTCCAGTTTCTTTTGATTTTTGATCAAATTGTTTATGTAATAATTGGTCAAGTTGTTCTGGTTTAACATTAAGCACAGCTTGTTCTTTAGAAATCAAGCCTTCCTTATGCATGTCAATTGCGATTTTTAAAGCAGCCTGAGCAGTTCTTTTTCCTTTTCTTGTTTGTAATAAAAACAATGTTTCCTTTTCAAAAGTGAATTCAAAATCCTGCAAATCTGCATAATGTTTCTCGAGTTTTTCATACACTTCAAGTAATTCTTTGTAAACTGCAGGGTGACTTTGTCCAAGTTCATCAATTGGTTGAGGAGTTCTAATTCCCGCAACAACATCTTCTCCTTGTGCATTAATTAAAAATTCTCCATAATGTTCTTTGTTTCCATTTGCAGGATTTCTCGTAAAAGAAACCCCTGTTCCAGAATCATCGCCCATATTTCCAAAAACCATTGCTTGAATATTTACGCCTGTACCAGCATTATTTTTTAATTGGTTAATTTTTCTGTAGGCAATTGCTCTTGGAACATTCCAAGAACTAAAAACAGCATTAATTCCCATTCTAAGTTGTTCTTTAGGGTCATGAGGAAAAGATTCTCCTTTTTCCTTTTGAACAAGGGCTTTATATTTTTCAACTACTTTTTTCAAATCGTCTGTTGATAATTCAGTGTCTGCTTCAACACCTGCTTCTTTTTTTATTGATTCAAGTTCAGCTTCGAATTTTGAGTGTTCAACACCCATTACAACGTCACCAAACATGTTGATGAATCTTCTATAAGAATCCCAAGCAGCTCTTGGATTTTTTGTTAATTCGGCAAACGCTTCAACAGTTTCATCATTCATTCCAAGATTAAGAACAGTATCCATCATTCCTGGCATTGAAACATAAGAACCACTTCTAACAGAAACAAATAATGGTTTATCCTTGTTTCCAAAAGATTTGTCCATTTTTTTTTCAAGTTTATCTAATGAATCATTAACTTGTTTTTCAAGTCCTTCAGGCCAACTTTTTTCATTTTCATAAAATTCATTACAAGCTTCAGTACTCACAGTAAAACCATAAGGTACTCTTAAACCTGCTTTGGTCATTTCTGCTAATTGTGCTCCTTTGTTTCCAAGCAAAAGAATTGCCTTAGGAGTATTAGGATTTTCTGTTTCATCAAACATGAATACGTATTTTTTCATTTAAACGCTCACCTCAAAAATAAAATTATAAAGCTTAAACTTGAAAATCTTTAAAAATAGCAATAAAAAGCAACATAACTCTTGTTGATTTACAAATGCTAAAGAAGGGTAATGGAACCAAATGAATTTTAAGTACTTAACTACTGAAAAGTAATTAATGAAAATAAAAAAAGTTTTTTTAACCGGAATTAGCAAAAATACACTTGCAAAAAAAATTGCTTTGAAAGCAAAAAAATTGTTTAAAGAAAATAATATTCAAGTAGAACTTGATAAAGATTTTTTTGGAGAAGGAAAAGCAATTTCTAAAATTACTTGTGATTTAGTTGTTTCTTTTGGGGGAGATGGTACTCTTTTACAAACTGTTCGAGAAATACAAAAACAAATTCCAATAATGGGAATTAATTGTGGAAATGTAGGATTTTTACAAGCTTATCAATACACTGAAATTGAAAAAGCAATAACTTCAATATTAAAAGGAAAATTCAGAGTGGAAAAAAGGACAAGAATACAACCCATAGTAGATGGAAAAAAAACAAGCCCTGCATTAAATGAAGTTCTAATTGTTCCCACAAAAGCAGGAAGAATAATGCATTATTTTTTAGAAATCGGTGGACACGGAAGAAAAGAAGCCGGAGATGGATTAATAGTTGCAACTCCCACAGGTTCAACAGCACACGCACTAAGTGCAGGCGGACCAATAGTACATGGTAATGCAGATGTATTCGTTGTAGTTAGTAGTAATCCAATTGACTGGGAACACAGGCCAGTAATAATTAATGATTGTAAAAAAGTAAAAGTAAACGAGTTCGGAAAAACCAAAACAGAAATAATTATAGACGGACAAAAAACAGTTTCAGTAAAAAATAAAGTAGAATTAGAAAAAGGAACAGACATTTTATTAGTTGTTAATTAATCACGATAAACACTATATCCTTCTTGTATACTCAATTTTTGTGTCAGTTCCTCAGGATCAACCCCAAGTTTTTTAGCGATTTCTTGTACCCTATGCATAGGAATCGTGCTTCCAATAGGTAGGTTTTTAGTAAGAACATCAATTGCATGCATTTTTGCTTCAGCAACCTCAATAATTGATTTTGATTTTTTTTTTCGTCGTCTAAAAAAAGGCAGTGTAAATAAATGCATTAAAAATCACTTTCAAAACAAAGAAGTTTTTGGTTATATTTTAATCCTTGTTTTATTTGTTTTACTTGTTTTTTTAGAATAAGTTTAAATAATTCAACTGTATTTTTTTTATTGATTAAATGGCAAGAAAAAGAAGAGATCGTAGAGGTTATGATCCGAGAGGAGATGCTACTGTTAGAGATGCACTCAAAGAACAAGTTGCTGCTAATACCGCCAAAAAAGAAGCTGTTGAAAATGCGCGAAGAGATGCAGCAAATAAGAAACATGAATTATTAATTCAAAGAAGAGCGGAATTAAAAATAAAAGTAGTGAGATATGATGCTGCCAGAAAAAATTTAGCTGTTGAACTTGAATCACTTGAAGTAAGAGAAACAATTTTAAAATCAAAAATTGCTAGACGAGAATCTAATAAGGCAACAAAAATGGCAAAAGCACAACAACCATTTGCAAAAGCAGAACAAAGAACATATATTTCTACTTTATCTGAATCAAAAGAATTAGCTCAAATTTTAAGTAAAATTGCTTTTTTAAAAGCGCCAGAATCAGAAACTATTCGTAAAGAAAGAAGAGAATTAGAAGCAATAAAAGATGAAGAAAGACAAGCCCACAGATATTTTCGAGGATAATTCGATTTAAATATAAAAAAAATAACCAAATTTTATACGTCAATCCCCAATTTTTTATAGACAAAAGTCGAAAACCTTATATATTGCTTCTTGCCCAAAATCTTCTGGTGAAAAAACGAGTACAGAAGAATTGATTTCTAGGGGAATTAATAAAAAGAAAATAAGACTAAAGATTGTAGAAGATTATATTTCAAAAAAATAAATTAAATTCAAATATTTTTTTTGTTTTAATGGGTGGATTTAATGAAAACGTCAAAAATTTCAAAGTTCTATGAAAAATCAATTGAAGAAAGACTGGCTTTAATTAAAGATTTTGCAGAATTAACTGATGAAGAAGTTACTCAATTGAAGCAATATTCTTGTCTTAATTTTGAACAAGCTGATAGAATGATTGAAAATGTTTTTTCAACATTTCCAACACCTCTTGGAATCGCAACAAATTTTGTTGTTAATGGAAAAGAAGTGCTTGTTCCTTTTGCAACCGAAGAACCAAGTGTTGTGGCTGCTGCATCAAATGCTGCAAAATTAAGTAGTGGATTTGAAGCAAAAGCAACAGAGCCAGTAATGATTGGACAACTTCAAGTTGTTAATTCAGAAAATCCTGAAGAGGGAATAAAAAAAGTTTTAGAAAAAGAAAAAGAACTACTCGCAAAAGCAAATGCAGGAGACAGCATTTTAATTAAATTTGGTGGCGGAGCAAGGAAAATTACAGGAAAAATTCTCGAAACAAAAAGAGGAAAAATGATTAGATTCCACTTATTAGTTGATGTTAGAGATGCAATGGGAGCCAATGCAGTAAATACAATGTGTGAACGAATCTCAAAAGACCTTGAAGAACTTACAGGTGGAGAAGTAAGATTACGAATAATTACAAACTTAGCAATTAACCGAACAGTAAAAGCAACTTCCATTTGGAAAAAAGAAGTTATTGGAGAAGACACAATAGAAAAAGTTCTTGATGCGTATGAATTTGCAGCAAACGATAAATTTAGAGCATGTACTCATAACAAAGGAGTAATGAATGGAATAGACGCAGTTGTTATTGCGACAGGAAATGACTTTAGAGCAGTAGAAGCAGGAATGCACGCCTTTGCATCAATGACTGGAAAATATTTACCAATTACAAAATATTATAAAAATACTAATGGCGATTTAGTTGGAGAAATAGAACTACCCTTAGCAGTTGGTCTTGTGGGTGGAGCAACAAGAACGCATCCCACTGCAAGAATAAACATCAAAATTCTTGGAGTAAAAAAAGCAAACGAACTCAGCGAAATAATTGCAAGTGTTGGTTTAGCTCAAAACTTTGCTGCAATGCGAGCATTAGCAACAGAAGGAATTCAAAGAGGACACATGAATCTTCACGCAAAAAATATTGCTGTACAAGCAGGCGCAACAGGAAAACAAATTGATGAAGTTGCAAACCAAATGATTACTGAAAAAAACATTAACGAAACCAGCGCAAGAGAAATACTGGAGGCGGGAAAATGAAAGCGGTTTTGAAAGAAGGGATTGTTTATTCTTTTATTGTTTTAACAATTTTTGTTGTTATAGAATTTGTTCTCACTATTGCTGGATTGCAATGGCCTAATTCATTCGGATTTCCATTTGTGATTTTTGATTGGGAAAAAATGTTTTCTGCAGTTGATTATTTCCGCAATTATCTAGCCGCGGTTATTCTAGGTTTTGCAGTAGCTTTCGTTAAAAATAAGATGGTGAAAAAATGACAGTAGGAATTGTTGGTTACGGAGCATATGTTCCAAAAAAAAGAATCAAAGTAGAAGAAATTGCAAAAGTTTGGAAAAAAGATGGTAAGAAAGTTTCCGTAGGAATTGGAGTAATTGAAAAAGCACTTGGTTCTTGGGATGAAGACACTGCAACAATTAGTGTTGAGGTAGCAAGAAAAGCACTCGAAGTTGCAAAGATTGAAGCAAAAGAAATTGGTGCAGTTTATGTGGGTTCAGAATCACATCCTTATGCAGTAAAACCAACCTCTTCTATTGTAGCAGAAGCAATAAACACAGGAACCGAATTAATGGCGGCAGATTTAGAATTTGCATGTAAAGCAGGAACCGCAGGATTACAATTAGTTTATGCTGAAGTAAAAGCAGGAATGATAAATTATGGTCTTGCAATTGGAGCGGATACTGCCCAAGGAAGACCAGGAGATGCTTTAGAATTTACTGCAGGTTCAGGCGGAGCAGGATTTATTGTTGGAAATAAAAAAGAAGAAATAATCGCGGAAATAAATGAAACAATTTCATTTACAACAGACACTCCTGATTTTTGGAGAAGACAACACGCAGAATTTCCAAGTCACGCTGGAAGATTTACAGGCGAACCAGCATACTTTAAACATGTTTTAAATGCAGCAAAAAACATAATGGAAAAAACAAAAACAAAACCAAGCGATTTTAAGTACGCTGTATTTCATCAACCTAATGGAAAGTTTCCAAAACGAGCAGCAAAAATTCTTGGATTTACCCCAGAACAAATAGAACAAGGATTAATGACTCCGTATATTGGAAACACTTATTCAGGCGCAACAATGGTTGGGTTAGTATCAGTTCTTGATATTGCAAAAGCAGGAGACAAAATTCTTGCAGTAAGTTATGGTTCTGGTTCAGGAAGCGATGCATTTATTTTAACAGTAACAGAAAACATCAAAAATAAACGAGCAAAAATTCCATTATTAAAAGCAATAGAAGACAAAGAATATGTTGACTATTCAGAATACATTATTCACAGGAAAAAAATTAAGACGTTGTAAGGTGATTATGAATGAGAAGCGTTAGTATAGTTGGAGTAGGATTAACAAAATTCGGAGAGCAATGGGAAAAAAGTTTCAAAGAATTAATTGCAGAAGCAGGAGTAAAAGCAATACAAGATTCAGGCTTAGAACGAAAAGATGTAAATGCAGTTTATGGTGGCTGTATGGCATCAGGAAGATTTGTTGGACAAGAACACATTGGAGCATTAATTGCAGACCAATTAGGATTAAACCCAGTACCATCAACAAGAGTAGAAGCAGCATGTGCTTCAGGCGGAGTAGCATTAAGAATGGGGTATATGGCAGTGGCATCAGGAATACATGACATAGTTGCTGTTGGCGGAGTAGAAAAAATGACTGAAGTTTCAACCGAAGATGCAGGATTTGCACTTGGTGGAGCAGGCGACCAAGAAACAGAATTATTTGTTGGAGCAAGTTTTCCAGCATTATATGCTTTAATGGCTAGGAAGCACATGAAAAAATTTGGAACAACCGAAGAACAAATGGCTTCAGTAGCAGTAAAAAATCACGGTAATGCAGTTAACAATAAATACGCGCAGTTTCACAGAGAAATAACAATTGATGATGTAATGAAATCAGGGTATGTTTCATCACCATTAAAATTACTTGATTGTTCTCCAATAACAGACGGAGCAGCAGCAGTACTATTAATGCCAACGGAGCAAGCAAAAAAAATAAACGACAAAGCAGTAGAAATAATCGCTTCAACACAAGCATCTGATACACTTGCATTAGCAGACAGAGAAAACTTATATGAAACAAAAGCTGCAAAAATCGCAGGAAAACAAGCATATGAAAAAGCAGGAATAAAACCAACCGATGTTTCATTTGCAGAAGTTCACGATTGTTTTACAATAGCAGAAATAATGGCAATAGAATCGCTTGGATTTTGCCCCTTAGGCGAAGGCGGAAAATTTACTGAACAAGGAAATACACAAATTTCAGGACAAATTCCAATTAATACCTCCGGCGGATTAAAAGGAAAAGGCCACCCGGTTGGAGCAACAGGAGTAGCACAGGCAATAGAAACATATTTACAATTAAATGGAGAAGCAGGAAAAAGACAAGTAAAAGATGCAGAAATAGGAATGACTCATAACGTTGGAGGCTCAGGAGCCACCGCAGTGGTTCATTTATACAAAAAAGCTTAGAGGTGAAAACATGGTTCAAAACTCATTACCACTACACTGGAGAAAATACCCAGAAAGATACAGATTAGAAGGAAACATAAATGAAGAAACAGGAGAAGCATTTTTTCCCGCAAGAGTAGTTGATCCAAAACAAGGAAGAAAAGGAAAATTAGTTCCAATTGAAATGCCAAGAATAGGAAAAATTGTTTCATTAACTGAAGTATATGTAGGTCCACAAGGATTTGAAAAAGAAACACCATACTTTTTAGCACTAATTGAATTAGAAAACAAAGTAAGAATGCTAACTCAAATAGTTGATTCTCCAAAAGAAAAAATAAAAGAAGGTGCAAAAGTAAAAAAAGTGTTCCGAAAAATAAGCGACATTGATGAAGAAGGCGCAATTGCTTACGGTTATAAGTTTAAAGTGGAAGAATAAGCAAAATAATTTGTTTAATAAAAAAAATCAAACAAAAATAATAATAATTCTTCTACATAACAATTAGTTTAAATATTTCAGTCTTCTCAATTATAAAAGTGGTAAAAAATGAGTGGGGTAGGTTTTGGAAAAACAATTTTGTTTGGTGAACATTTCGTTGTTTATGGTTTGCAGGGAATAGCTGCTGCAATTGAACTTAACACTACTTGTGTGTATAAAGAATCTAAAGAAGGAATAATTTCTAATGATTTAGTTACTCGCGAATCAATTAATGTTGAAAAAGATCCTCAAAAAAGATTAAGCAAAGTAATTAGAGTAATTCTTAATGAAATAGGAATACGAGAAAAAAATTTCGAATTAGTTTTATCCACTAACATGTCTTTGATGGGGGGAATGGGTTCTTCTGCTGCTTTAGCAGTGTCAATTATTCGTTGTCTTGCGCAAAGATTTTCTATTCCTCTTAGCAATGATGCAGTAAATAAAATTGCATTTTCTGCAGAAAAAATTTTTCATGAAAACCCAAGCGGAATAGATAATACGGTTTCTACTTATGGAGGAATAATTTGGTTTGAAAAAGGTAAAGAAAAAAATAAAATTGGGAGATTTGTTCTTGAAAAACCAGTGGAAATAGTTTTGATTGATACTGGAATAATTAAAGATACTGCTGAAGTAGTAGAGTTTGTTAGACAAGAAAAAGAAATGAATTCTGAGGAGTTCAAAAAAATATTTTCTGATTATTCTGCACTTATAGAAAAAGCAAAAATCGCAGTTACTGAAAACAATTGGATTGAAACAGGAAAATTAATGAATCAAAATCAAGAATTACTCCGAAGAATAAAAGTTAGTTCTCCTGAAATAGAAAAAATAATCTCAGTTGTAAATGAAAATGGCGCGATTGGTTCAAAAATTACCGGAACTGGTCTTGGCGGAAATGTAATTGCTTTAACTCCTGGAAAAAAATTACAAAACAAAGTATCTGATGCATGTGAAAAAATAGGATACAAAACATTCAAAATTAGCATTGGAATAAAACCAAAGGATGAGTAAAAATGAGCGGTAAAGGAATCGGGTTTGGAAAAACAATTCTTTTCGGCGAACACTTTGTTGTTTATAATTTACCTTCAATTGCTTCAGCAATTTTTACTTATACTATCGCCGAAGTTGAAGAAGGAACACAAGGACTTGAATTGATTGATAATCGTCCAGCAATAGAAGGATACAAAACAAAAAAACAAGGCGAAATAAAAAGAAGTCTTGATTTAATAATGAAATATTTGAATATTGATTTAGAAAAAACCCCTTTGAAAATAACTCTCTCTGGTCAGCTAAAATGCGCTTCTGGAATCGGGGCAAGTGCAGCTCTTGCCAGTTCAATTGCCCGTGGCTTAAATGAACATTTTTCTCTTGGTTTAAATGATAAGGAAATTAATGAGGTTGCTTATGAAGGCGAAAAAGGAAGCGCGGGAAATCCTTCAGGAATAGATAATACCTGTTCAACTTATGGCGGATTTTTAACTTTTGAAAAAGGCGAAATTGGCGAAAAAAATAAAATTGAAAGAATAAAAGTAAAAGAACCAATCCCAATTGTTCTTGTTTCTACAGGGATAACACAGGAAACAAAAGAAATTGTAGCAGATATTAAAAAATTAAAAAATGAGAATCCAGAAAAATACGAAAAAATGTTTACGGAATACAAAGAAATTTTTAAACAAGGATTAGAATCTCTTAAAAATGGAGACATTAAAAAACTTGGAGAATTAATGAATAAGAATATGGATTTGCTTAGAGAAATGACTCTCAGTTGCAAAGAAATAGAAAAAATAATTTCTATTGCAAAAGAAAATGAAGCATTAGGAGTGAAGCTAACAGGTACTGGAAGAGGCGGGCTTGTAATTTGTCTTGTTCCAAATGAAGAAATACAATTCAAAGTTTCAAAAGCAATAGAACAAGCTGGATTTGAAGCAACAAAAACAATGCTGAAGTGATTTAATGGTTGAAATACTGGATTTGATAAACGAAAAAAACGAAGTAATTGGTCAGGCTTCGCGTAAAGAAGTTGAAGAAAAAGGATTGCTTTATCGTTGTGCAGGAATTTATGTTAAAATTGGAGAAAAATTTGTAATTCAACAAAGAAGCCATAACAAAAAAGTTAGACCTTTGAATTATAGTATTGTTGAAGAAACAGTAAAAACAGGAGAAACATTTGAAGAAGCAGCTATTAGAGGAGTCAAAGAAGAACTTAGATTAGAAGTACAAGACTTAAAAAAACTTGGAGTAATTCATATTCAAGACAAAGAATATAATGATAATTTTTTATTAAAAATTTTTTTAGTAAAAGGAATAGGAAAATTAGTTTTTGATTCAATCGAAGTGGAGAATACTGAATTAAAAAAAATGGAAGAAATTGAGGAATTAATTTCTTCTGAAAAAAAAATTAGCCCTGGATTTTTAGAAAGTTTTAAAATGTTCAAAGAGGTGCTAAAATGAAACTAATTGTTGGAATGACTGGCGCAAGTGGAATACAGTATGCTGTTGAATTGCTTAAATCTTTAAAAGAAAAAAAAATAGAAGTTCACTTGGTTATGAGCGAATGGGCTGAAAAATTAATTAAAATCGAAACCGATTATAAAATCGGGGAAATAAAAAAACTCGCTTTTAAGGTTTATGATAATAAAGACATGGCTGGAGAAATCGCCTCGAGTTCATTTCTCGTGGACGGAATGGTGATTATTCCATGCACTCTCAAAAGCGCTTCTGAGGTTGCCAATGCACATTGTGGAACACTAATAGCAAGAGCAGCAGATAATGTTTTGAAAATGAAAAAAAAGCTTGTGGTATGCATAAGAGAAACTCCTCTAAGCACACCTGCACTTGAACAGCTTCATAAGATTAGTGTTGCTGGAGGAATAGTAATGCCACTTTCTCCGGGTTTTTATCACAAACCAAAGGAAATTAAACATTTATTCTCTTTTATTAGTGGAAAAGTAATGGATTGTTTTGAAATAAATAATGAGGAATTCAAGAGGTGGAAAAAATGAGTTTCAGAGAACAGGTAGAAAAATTAGAAAATTTAAATAAAATTCAAAAACCGGTTTCAAAAAAACTTGAAGCAAGTGCAATAATTAATGAATTAGTAGATAAACCTGTTTTATTTGAAAAAATTAAAGAATCAGAATTCAAAGTAGCAGGAAACATTTTTCCAACAAAACAAACAATCGCAGATTATCTTAATTGTAAAGTAAGCGAATTAATTCCCACAATAACAAAAGCAATTGAAAATCCCACAAAACCGGAAGTAATCGAAAATGCTCCTTGTCAAGAAGTAGAAATGCAAGAAGTAGACATGGACAAAATTCCAATTCTTTTCCATTGTCCAAATGATGGGGGAAATTACATTAGTAGTGGAGTAATAATCGCGAATTCTTCTGAACATGGGCAAAACCTTGATTTTCATAGGGGTATGCAAATTTCAAAAAATAAGTTTAGTGTAAGAATAGTAAAAAAAAGACACTTTGATAAATTTTTAGAAGAACAGAAAAAAATGCCAATAGCAATTTGTATTGGAAACGGAGCAGAGGTTCTTGTTGCAGCAGCAACTTCAGTGGAATTAGGACAAGATGAACTTGAAATCGCTAATTCTTTAAAACCAATTAAAGTAACAAAAGCAAAAACTTTTGACGCGTTAATTCCTGCTGAGTGCGAATTCGTATTTGAAGGAACAATTTCACTGGAAGAAAAAGCAAACGAAGGCCCCTTTGTTGACTTAACTGAAACACAAGACTTTGTAAGACAAGAACCAGTTTTTACTGTAACAAAAATAACTCATAGAAAAGACGCGATTTGGCAAGCGTTACTTCCTGGAAAATTTGAACACAAAGTTTTAATGGGAATGCCAAGAGAACCAACAATATTCAAAAAAGTTAATGAAGCTGGAATAAAATGCATTGATGTAAACATTAATGCTGGTGGATGCTCATGGCTTCATGCAAGAGTAAAAATAGATAAGCAAAAACCTGATGACGGGAAGAAAGCAATTCAAGCAGCATTCGAAGGGCACAAATCTTGCAAACACGTTTTTGTAGTTGATAAAGACGTGGACATTTATAACAATGAAGAAGTTGAATGGGCTCTTGCAACAAGATTCCAAGCAAGTGAAGATTTAATTATGAAAGACAAAGAAAGAGGTTCAAGTCTTGACCCAAGTTCAAACCCAGAAAATTGCAACACAACAAAAACAGGTTTTGATTTAACTGCGCCAATTGGAGAAAAAAGAAAAGGATTCGAAAAAGTAAAGTTTCCAAAAGCAAAACTAGAGGATTACTTGGAGTGAATTCATGTCTTGGGAAAAATGGAAGGAAATTTTTTTAGACGAAGCAAAAGAACAACTAAAAACCGCGCCAAAAATTTCCCCTGTTCATAAAATAGATCATTTATTGAGAGTTTGGAGTAACGCAAAATTGCTTTGTGAAAAATTAAACGGAGATTTAGACGTAATGGTTGCATCTGTTTTTCTTCATGATTTAGGTAGGCATTATGGTCTTGAAATACACGGAGAAAAATCAGCAGAACTTGCAAAGCCAATACTTGAAAAAAATAATTTTCCTGAAGAAAAAATCCCCCTTATTTTAGAAACAATTTCACAACATGATTACAATTTTCCTTCTGAAAAAAGAATTCTTTTAGAATCAAAAATATTATATGATTGTGATAAAATGGACGCGTTTGGAGTTGTTGGCGTTTATAGACACATAATTTTTTACCTTGAAAAAAAACAAAGTTCAATAACTGAAATTTTATCTTTGCTCGAAAAAAGATTTGAAGGATTAGTTCTTAGTGAAAGTAAAGAACTTGCAAAATATGATTATAATTATATAATAGATTTTTTTAATAAGTTAAAAAAAGAATTAGATAAGGAGTAATCAAAATGAAACTAACGCAAGAAGAACAAGAAATGCTTGAAGGAAAACAAGGAAATGCTGTAAAAAAAGCAATGGAAATACTAACTGCATTAGGAGATATTTATGGTGCAAAAAAAATGATTGATGTTACAAGCGTTCAAATCGCAGGCGTAAGTTATGATAATTTAGGCGATGCTGGTTTGGAGTTTCTCGCAGAAATGGCAAAAGATGGAAAAACAAGAGTTCTAACCACTTTAAACCCTGCAGGAATGGATTTAGAAAATTGGCAAACCCTAGGGATTTCTCCAGAATTTGCAGAAAAACAAAAAAAAGTAATTGAAGCATTCAAAGAGATGGATGTAATAACCACTTGTACTTGTACTCCTTATTTTATTGGAAATTCTCCAAGATTTGGAGAACACATTGCATGGAGTGAATCAAGTGCAGTAGCATTTGGAAACTCTGTACTTGGCGCAAAAACAAATCGAGAGGGTGGACCAAGTGCACTTGCTTCTGCCTTAACAGGAAAAACTCCAGAGTATGGATTACACTTAGAAGAAAACAGACAAGCACAAGTAATTGTTCAAGTGAACTCAGAATTAAAAGGAATAACCGATTTTGGTGCACTTGCAAAAGTAATTGGAGAAAGAATTAAAAACAAAATTCCGTTCATACGAGGAATAAAAAAAGCATCAATTGAAGAACTAAAAAGTTTTTCAGCATCAATTGCAACATATGGAGGAACTGCATTATTTCATATGGAAGGAATCACTCCCAACAAAACAATAATTCCTCAAGAAAAAATTACGATTGAAGAAAAAGAAATAATTCAAGCAAACAAAGAACTTAATGACGATTCCGAAGTTGACATTGTTTCAATTGGTTGCCCTCATTGTTCAATAAAAGAAATACAACAACTAGCCAAACTTCTGAACGGGAAGAAAGTAAAAAAAGAATTTTGGATTTGTGTGGCAAGACCAATCAAAAAAATTGCTGACCAAATGGGTTACTCAAAAATAATCGAAGACTCCGGAGCAAAATTCGCATGCGATACTTGTATGGTGGTAGCACCAATAAAAGGAAAATTCAAATGCTTAGCAACAAATTCTGCAAAATCAGTTTATTACGCAAGAGCAAAAAACAAGTTTAAAACAGTTTACAAAAACCTAGAAGAATGCGTAGAAATTTCTCTGAGAGAGGCGATTTAAAATGGAATTAAAAGGAAGAAAAATATTCAAAGGAAAAGTAAAAGGAAAAACAATTGTTACTGAAGAAGGAATTTCATTTTATGGTGGAGTAGACCCAGATACAGGCGTAGTTGCAGAAGTAGGACACCCTCTTGAAGGACAGAGTATAGCAGGAAAAATACTCGTTTTTCCCCAAGGAAAAGGTTCAACAGTAGGAAGTTACATTCTTTACAGATTAAAGAAAAACGGAAAAGCACCACTTGCAATTATTAACAAAGAATGCGAAACAATAGTGGCTGTTGGAGCCATAATATCCGAAATCCCGTGTGTTGACAAAATCGATATTTCACAAATCAAAACAGGAATGCAAGTAGAAGTAGATGCAGAAAACGGAATCGTGAAAATATAAAAACTCCAAAGTGGTAATATGAAAATGCAATTGCTTATTCTAAAACTTGGCGGTTCAGTAATCACTGACAAAAAAGGAAATAAGTGCATTGTAAAAAAAAGCAAACTACAAAAAATTGCTTCAATACTTTCAAAAACATTAAAGAAAAAAAAATTTAAACTAATTATTGTACATGGCGCAGGGCCATTTGGACACAAAATTGTTACTGATTACAAAATAAAAAACGGAGTCAAAACTCCTCGGCAAATAGAAGGATTTGTTAAAACAAGAGAATCAATGGAAACATTAAATTCCTCTGTAATTGATTCACTTATAAAAAATAAAATAAATGCATTTGAAGTACAAGCATCTTCTTGCATAATTCAAAACAAAAAAAAGATTGTTTCATTTGATACAAAAATAATCGAACGATTAGTGGAACTAGGGGTTGTTCCAGTAATGTATGGAGATATGGTTATTGATTCTTCTCTTGGTGCATCAGTTGTTAGTGGAGATGCAATAATTTCATTCCTCGCAAAAAAACTCAAAGCAAACAAGGTTCTTCTTGGAACAGATGTAAACGGGATTTATGATTCCAATCCAATGAAAAACAAAAACGCGAAATTAATTCCCGAAATCAACAACAAAAACATTAATTCAATTTTGAAAAAAGTTTCTCAATCAAGCTCCGTTGATGTTACTCAAGGAATGAAAGGAAAATTAAAAGAAATAAAATCAAGCAAAGCAAAAGAAACAATCATTTTTAATCTTAACAAAGAAAAAAATCTCGAACTAATTTTGAATGGAAAAAATATTGAATCGACAAGCGTGAAATTTTAAGCAAGCGTTTTTATAGTTAATTATTTTACTTAGTAGTAGTATGTTTAAATTAAACAAAATTTTGATTTTACTTTTTCTAGTTACTCTGTTTTCAATGGTAAGTGCTTACACAACAGTTTCTTCTGCAATATCAACCGATACAACTTGGAGTTCAGGAACCACTTATTACCTTTCAGGAGGAGCAGATGCTAATATTTCAGTTCTTAATAATGCTACTCTTACTATAGAACCAGGCGCAATAATCAAAGTCGGGGATGGAAACTTTTTTAAAATTGAGGATGGCGGAAAACTTGTTGTTGGTGATGGGGCAGGAAAAATACAATTCACTTCCTGCAAAGATCAATCTCTAGGAGCGGACTTAAGTTCAGAGGGGGGTTGTAGTGGTGCGCCAGCAGCAGCAGATTACGTGTCAGGGCCATTTTTTTCATCAGGTGCAGGAGATCATTCAAGTACAAGTATTCATGATTTCAATATTAGTTATGCAACGTCAGGAATGTATATTGCAACTGCAGTTGATTCAATTCATGATTGTAATTTTCAAAATAATGATAATTCTGCAAGGGTATTAGTAAGCGGTAGATCAAGCGCAATCCTAATTTCCGCTCCAGTAAATTCTATTTATAATAACACGTTCAAAAATAATTCAGGAATAGCAGGAACGCTTTATATAGATGCAACAATTGGTTCAGTTTACAATAATGTTTTTGCGAATAATACTGCTAGTAATTCAGGAGGAGCAATAATTGTTAATGCAATAATAACCTCTATTTATGATAATAATTTTACAGGAAATAATTCTCCAAAGGGAGGAGCAATTTATAGTTTGTTCAATTCCACAAACATTTACAATAATGATTTTTATGACAACAATGCGGATATTGGAGCTGGTTTGTACTATAATTCAGGCACTATAGAATCAATTTACAATAATACTTTTGCAAACAACACTGCTACAAGCGGGGGCGGAATTGCATTAGCAGGAGCAACAGTAACAAATGTTTATGGTAATAATTTTACTAACAATTACGCAAACGACCCTGTTGAAGCTGGAGAAGGAAGCGGAGGCGGGATGTTTATTACTAATTCCCTAATCACAAACATTTACAACAATGTTTTTGCGAACAACGATGCTTCATATACTGGTGGAGGAATAGCTGCAGACGCAATAATAACCTCTATTTATGATAATAATTTCACCGGAAACAATTCTCCAAACGGAGGAGCAATTATAAATTTGTCCAACACCACCAGCATTTACAACAATGTTTTTTACGATAACAATTCTACAATTGGCTCAGGGATATACTATAATTCAG
>Ga0075122_10001337_pt1 | contig 17686 bp, 14 predicted proteins | sample AntAceMetag02UKB_FD_69790 | JGI IMG/M metagenome (GOLD analysis project Ga0075122, IMG submission 69790) | Saline lake microbial communities from Ace Lake, Antarctica - Antarctic Ace Lake Metagenome 02UKB | ecosystem: Environmental > Aquatic > Non-marine Saline and Alkaline > Saline | place... | reverse complement strand
TGATACGATTTTAAGCGAATCAGAGTTTTTATTAATCAACAATATTTTAGAGCAAGCTAAACATAGTGGTGTTGATAAAATATTAACTGTGGGAACCAGTATTGCAGAAAGTATAAATTCTGTAAACATAGCAAAACGATTTGAAAATGTTTTTGCCGCTGTGGGAATACATCCTTGTGACAGTAATAGTAGTTGGTTAAAGGATTTTAAAGAGGTTGAAAAATTTTTAAAAAATAATAAACAAAACAAAATTGTGGCAGTAGGGGAGACTGGTTTAGACTTTTATCATAAACCGTTTAATAAACAACGACAGATAGATGTTTTCAAGGCTCATATAGAGCTTTCTTTAAAGTTTAACTTGCCTTTAACTATTCATGTTCGTGAATCAGCAGACGAAGTTCTTTTGGTGTTGGAAGAATATAAAAAAGAAGTCAGGGGTGTGATCCATTGCTTTTTTCAAGATAAATTTTTTGCGGATACTGTTTTGGATTGGGGATTATATTTAGGGATTAATGGACCGATTACTTATCCTAAGAATCAAGCATTCCGGGATCTTGTTGCAACCTTGCCATTAGATAGAATTTTGTTAGAAACAGATGCGCCTTTTTTGCCTCCACAGGAGTTTAGAGGAAAACAAAATAGTCCTGCGTATATTCCGATTTTTGCTCAAACTATTGCAGAGCTAAAAAATATAGCATTAAGTGAGCTTGAGAAAATTACTACAGAGAACGCAGAACTTTTATTTGAGATATAATACCCCTTATAAAGGGACCAAAAAAAATTGGTCCCTTTATAAAATTGTAAGGGGTTTGTTTGGGGTTTGCTTTTAAAGCTTGTTAGTATTTCAAATTGAATATACTGCGAGTATAGCAATTTGCTTATTAATGTCAAACAATCCCCATTGAAAGCTGTTATGCTGTTGGAGATGTTTAGGCATTGTTGCTATTTGTATCAGCTTCTGAGGCTTGCCAGCCTATAGGATTATTCCTGTCTTTTATAGCTGCATAAGCATCACTAATTATTTGAGGTTCAAAATCCTGTGTACGCATTATTTCTATGGCTATAGTTTGAGTTGTTTTGCCCTCTTTTAATTTAAATGGGTAACTCAAGGTGCCATTATCTTTTTTATTCACACATACTTGGTAATTTTTAAAAATAAAATTAGTGTCTTGTTCAAGTTTTGTAAGTGTTGGGAAGTGGCTTGCTATTATTGAAATGTTATTTGGTATTGTTGCAAGGTGTTTACCGATAGCATATCCAGCAGCTTGTCCCTCTATTGGGTTGGTTCCACTGAAGATTTCATCCATTATTACAAAGCTAAACTGTGTAGGTTCTAGGTTTTTTATTGTTTCTAGTAAAGATTTTACTCTTAGTACTTCTGATTTAAAAAGAGAGTTTCCTGATGCAATATCATCAGTGATGTTCAAATAACTATCAAGATAGGTAAATGGTGTAAACATAAGCTTGTCTGATGGTGCAATTGCAAATGTTTGAGCAAATAATAAATTGATCATTATGGCTTTTAAAATAGTTGATTTGCCACCAGCATTTGGTCCAGAGACGATCATGTTTCTTATTTGATCTGCGCCCAGTTCTATATCATTTGTTATGACTTTGTCTGGCTCTATAAAGGGTGTCCAGAACTCTTTTAGATTGATATATGGTTTATCGTTTTCTATATATTCTGCAAAGCAATATTTACCTTCTTTATATAGTTTGGCTAAAGAAAGATAGGCATCAACTTGTCCTAATGTTTGAAAGATATCTGTCAAATTGTTCTGTGTTCTTAGCATTAAAAAAGCAGAACTTAATATTTTACCTCTTGATAATAATACAGGTAAAAATTGTGAAGCATTTGGAGCGAAAGTACTTGATTGTAACTGTTTTAGAAGATTATCAAATTCTTGTGATTGGCTTGATGTTCCATCAAATAAGTATTTAACTTGCTCTAAGCATCCAATGTTTTCTTTTAGTGCCTCATTTGATTCAATTAATTCTTTTGTGTCTGTTAAGCAACCAATACACATGGCTGCATTTTTTAGTTTAGTATGTGCTATTTTTAATGCTTTTACTTTATTAATTTCATCTTCAATTGTACGCTTCATATAGAAGGCTGAAAGGACAATGTGTCCTGCATCAGAACATGCATTTCTTAAAAGCCCTGCTGTCTTGTAAGATTGTTTAGTTTTTTGCCATGCGGACATATGTTTCCATAGTAGTTTTGTAATATGGGCGTTAGCTTTGAAAGATTGAAAGCTTTTACCGCTACTATCTTTATACATTACCATATGACGAGCTTCGCTCTTAAGTGAGTCGTATGCCATCCATAAATTCCATAAACTTAAACTGGTTAAAGAGTTAGGGCTTTGGTTGAATTTATTTTTTATGTTTTCAGGCAATAAATAATTTTGAAGTGTTTTAGGAAAACGATTTAATGGGAAGAATGGGAAATAACTTTCTGATCCAAAGATATCAATAGAGACTTTTTCATCCCAAAAAGATAATAGTTCAGCTTCTACTTCTTGAAAGCCTTTTAGTACTTTATCTAATTGATTAAATAGTTTTTCGTTATCTACTAATTCTTTTATTATATTTTGACGTCTTTTTAGTTCAGGAATATTGGTTGTAGGTTCTGCTAACATTTTAGCCAGCATTGCAGTTCCAACATCTGTTCTTGTTCTGTTAATTTTTCCTAATAGATGAATGTGTCCGGTATGTTGTCCCTTGAATAGCTCAAGGTCTTGCCACAAGACTTCATTGGTTGTGCACTCGGGAGTTTGTTTTGTTTTATTTTCATCTTTACTAAACTGGTTTTCATCAAAAAGATCGAATACTATTTTTTTTCTTTTAAATGCGGCAGTTTTTTCTTCTAGAAGTTGTTTGATTTTATCTTTATCTATTGGGCCTGGATTATCTTTATCCATTAAAGATCTAATCTCTTCTCTGGTCAAGGTTGGCCTGCTGATAGATGGTAAGTATTGATTAGCGATTCTAGCGAAGGTTGTTTCTTCGTCTGGATCATAAGAAGATTGAATCGTTCCGAAAATAAGAAATAATATAATAAATACTTTTTTTGATGTTTTTTTCACCATTGCCCCCAACCAAACAATATAGTAATGCATAACTAAAAACGAAATAGAATACTAGCATATTTGGTTTAAAATGGCTAATTGCCCAGATGGTTAACATCTAGGCAACTGCGCTGTAAAGGGAGGGTTGGTTTTTTTTTAAAACTTAGATTTTTTAATTTTGATTATAAATCAAATATAGCATTATTTATCAAACTGTCAATTATTTGCTTGTGATGACTAAAAAAGGGCTAATTTTTTTAAATTAGCCCTTTTTTGTTTTTTTGAGTGTTTTTTAAAGTTTTTTATGCAAATATGCCCATTCCTGAGCGTCTGGTTCCTTGATAAAGTTCTTTTACTGTATTAAATAGACTCATATTCACAGGATCTTGGCGATATTTTGAGTTACCTAATAATACAAGTCCAAATTCATTCTTTTGTGATCCAATATCAACAGTGTCTGCAATCCCTGTAAATAAATCTCTTTCTTCTTGTAAGTCATTAGTTTCTTGTTTCTCTACGGGTACTCTAATAAAAGAGAATGGGGTTAATGTTGCAGTTGTTGATGGAGCAAGGCCCAACTTTGCTAACAATGTAGCTATTGCTATATATTGCATTTTATTTGAATTGGTTCCTGTTTCTAATTTTTTATTAGATACAAAGTTATATTTGTTTGAATCAGGTTCTATTGGATTCCACAAATTATTAAATTGTACATGAGGTGTTGCTGTTGTATTATTTTCTATATTTATATAATCAACTAAACAAAACTTGTTATTTGTATTCTTATGTTCGTTAAATAATCTAGCCAAAGACATAAAGTAATCTACTTTTGCAGTAGCTCTGACGGCATCAAGAACAAGCCTTTTATGATTTGTTAAAAGGGTGTTTATGTCTTCAAATATTTGTTCCATGAGCTTTTTGTTTTTAGCATATTTTTCTTTTGGCTTACGGATATTTTTTATTAAAGTTTTAAGCTCAAGTTCTGTTGGATTAATTAAAGCTGAAATTTCTGTAGATAAGTCTACAAAATCAGGATCTTCTTTAATACTGTTATTTACTACTTCTAAGCTGTTTAATAATTCCTGAACATTTTCTATGTGTGGCATAATTTGGCTTGGACGTCTCCACCAGTTTATAAGCTTTTTGCCTAGAAAACCTGTTGTTTTGACAGTACCAATAATTCCAAGAGTATACGGCATGCTTAATGGGCTTGTAAGTATTAAGCCTGCTGTTAGGCAATTATTTAATAGTCCTGACCAACGGCTATTTGGCTTTGCTATACCAGCGACTTCAGAAAGACCATATGCTCCTAATAAAATCTTAGGGCTTGTTGCAAGATATCCAAGACCTCCGGCTATTGCGGGAACATGTCCCATTCCTAGGGTTAAAAGATATCCTGATACACCTTGTATTAACATTGGAATTATACTAGGGCCCATAACAGGAATTGTGGCAAGCAATGGAGCAATAAACGTAAGTTGTGGTCCAATAAATTTTGCAACAGGAATGCTTATGACTGACATTAATAAAAGCATAAGACCTTTAACGGCAAGGCCGCCTGTTAATTTAGCTGCGTTTATGCTAATAAATGATGCTATGTTAAAAGCTTTTTTACTTCCCGGTATTTTTGATAATAATCCTGGTAGCTTATTTATGATTGGTGTCTTTTTTGCTAATTCTAAAACTTTGGATAAAACAGATCCGCCAGTGTTCAATATTATTCCTCGTTCTTTAAATGCTATAACTAAGCCAGCTATGATAAGTTGTATAATTGCTTTTTTTGTAACATTTGCTGCATCTAAAGAATATGTATTTTTAGAATTGGATATATTAGCATAATCAATATTAAGTTGTTTTTCTTTTAGGTTCTTTAGATAAAAATTTTCAGATTTCAGGAATTTATCTAAAGAATTCTCTATACCGTCAAATAACGTTTGATTCGTTGTAAGTTTTTTCAATTTAGCTTTATTATTTTGTAAAGCATTAAAGTCTTCTGGTTTAGATGACAATTGGTTTACAAGATGTGCATGTGCAAGTAAAGACTTTGTTTTATCTATTGTATCAAAAAGCGATTTACCTTCAGGATTTTGATTTTGATAAAGAGACATTTCATCCATAGAAATTTCATCTACGAACTCTATATTATCATTATTGTCTTTGTGAGTAGAAAGTTGCTTTTCTATAGAAATTGCAACATCTAAAAGCTCTGCGTTCTCTATATCATTTGCGTTACAAGTTTTTGTTTCAGCAAAATCTTTTTCTAAGTTTGTTTTTTGATCACTTTTTGGCAACTTCTTAAGTTCAGCTTCTTGTTCTAGCAACTCTTGTTTTGTTTTTAATAAAGAAGCTTTTTGTGTGTTTTGTGCTTGAGTTATTTGGTTCCAGCGACTCTGTTCTTTTGGTTGAGATTGCTGTTGCGCCAAGAATGCTTGAAGTTTAGGAGGAAGTGTTTGTGATTGCTCCTGACTCATCATTTCTTGTGCATGTAAAGAGCCCCAACCCTCTGCGGGGGGGCAACTTGATAACACAAAAATATTAAATACTAGTATAAATACTTTTTTTAAATAATTCATTTGAATAACCTCCAGAATTTTTCCATTAATCAATAACTTAATACTATTTTAAAGCATATATAATTACTGGTCAAACGGGTCTGGCACGGCAAAACGTTAAAATTAACAAAAAACTAAGTTTTTTGAAGGTATTTGTTAGAAAAGCTACAAAAAGAGCCTTTTTTTAGGGTTTGGACGCTTTCGTCTTTTATTCATGTTTTATTACATATAGAAACGTATTGTAATTGTAAGGTTATTTGAATTTAAAGAACTTTCTGGGCCCAAAATCAAGTAATAAATGTGAAAGGGCGCCGATAACAAAGAAGATATACCCTGAAAACACAAGGTTTGATTCTGATAATTTATAATGAATAGCTAAAATAGGTATGATTGCGGGTACAACTATAACAAACCATTTTCTATGGGTTAAATTTCTGTGGTTTGCCAGTATTGGGATAAAGATTATAAAGCTTAAGATTGTTAAAATTAGCCAGTTTTGCATAAAGATAGCGATAAGCGTTAACAAAAAGAGTGGGTAGTATGAAAATTTCTGGATCTTACTCTTTGTGTCTATATCAGGAAAAAGTGAACCGAAAAGACAAAAACTTATATAAATAGGCAAGTAATTTAGTTGTAAGTTAAATAGTTTTAATTTTGTTATTAAGATTATGGATACGATACAGAATATTAGGCCGCCGGCTAGATGGGCTTTATATTTAGGCATTTAATCTCGAGAGTTTGGTTCCTGGATAATAAAAATTTAAAATCTTTCTAAAATTCCAACCCTTACGAACAAGCTCTCTTGCTCCGCGTTGACAAAGGCCAACCTGATGTCCAAAACCGTGACCGTCAATTAAAATTTTATTACCCTGTTTTTTAATATTAAAATTCAAACTTCTAACTTTGTTTTTCATACTATCCCAAAGTTGGTTGCCAGAAATAGTAATAACTTTTTTTGCAAAGATTAGCTTTATTTTATGCACAATTCCTGCTTTATCTTTTTCTATAATTCTTATATTTCTAAAAGCCCCCAGGCTTCTGGGGGTACCAAATTCTTTTGATATTTTAGGATTAGCTTTAAGTTCAGAAATAAAATTATTAACTAAAAACTCTTTATGCCATTTAAATAGACTATAATTTTTACAAAAATTACATTTTTGTTTTCTAGCTAAATAGGGAGCCTTATTAAAGTCTAGGGATTTCATGTTAGCAGTGACAATTCCTCCACAACAGGCATCAAACATCGCGAGCACTGGTTTATTATCGTAAGTTAGTACTAGATTGTGTGTGTCTGTGATAGCTTGCCACAAATGCGTATATTCGTGTAACCCATTATAGGTTTGATTAAAGTTACTTCTTTTTATATCATACGGTTTTTTATCTTTTTTAGTTTCTGCTTGTTTCATATGATGAATCGCATAGGTTCTTGATACTATCGCTTGTACTTTTTGCATTTCAAGAGGCCACGTTTGATAGCTTTCAGAGATAAGTACGGAGTAGATATAATTATCTAAATTAAGACTATTAATTGCGTAAAGAGTGTTTTTTGATGGGTCTACGTCAAAGGTTAGATCGCCGTCATATGTTTTATTATTAAATAAGATAGGGCCAGAAGTGGGCGTTAACTTTATCTTGTTTGTTTTGATTTTTTTTATATGTTTGTCTGTGTATGGTAAATAAATTTCATTGTTTTTTATAAAGATATCTAGCTTGTTTTTTTTAAACAGAACTTTTTTATTATTTGTAAGGTCTTCTATTGTAATTCCAGAGTTTGATTTTATCTGGAAGTGAGACTTATTTACTGAACCTTTTTCTTCTAAAAGAACTTTGATATTTGTTGGCTTGATATAGTTTTGAGATAAAAATAAGAAAGAGAAAAAGAGAATAGTAATTGCTATGAAACTTCTATGTCGTGTTTTTCTAGCAAACATACAAAACCTGCAGGTATTTTATTTTTTTTATCGATTCCTTCGTTAGCTAGTCTATCTGCTATTTTATTTTTATCTCTTAATACATGTCTAACTTTAAAGTCGACATCTTCAAGAACAGATGTTATTAGCTCTTTGATTTGTTTTAATGCTGGATTTTTTACTCTATACTCACCATTCATTTGTTTGACTAATAATTCAGAGTCTGTAGTGATAATAACTTTTGAATCAAAAGTTGTATCATCTAATAATTTTTTAGTAAAAAATACGGCTAATGCTAAAGCAAGATATTCAGCTTGATTATTGGTTCTTTTGTCTAAGTAGAACCCTTTTTTTACCAACTCGATGTCATCTTGCTTAACATAAACACCCGCGCCTGCATGACCAGGATTACCCCGTGAGGCGCCGTCAACGAAAATTTCGATAGGAATATTACTAGAAAGTTTCTTTTTTAGCATCTTGTTCTACTTCTGCTTCGTAATATAAGAATCGATAACAATTTCTGCATAGTAAGACGCCAGATTTTTTTAATCTAGATAAATCTTGTCTAAGTATTGTATAAAAACATGCACTACAATTTTCGCCTAAAACAGGCACTATAGGGTCTTCGACGCGATGTCTCATGCTTTCATATTTTGCTATCCATTCAGTAGGTACAATTTTTTTTGCAGCATCTCTTTCTTCTAACATTTTAGCCTGGTTGGCCTCAAGATCTTTAAGGCTCTCTAATTGAGCTTGAACACCTTCTGTTAGTTGAACTATTTTTTCTTCTTTTTCCTTTTTTCCTAGTTCATTTTTTTCTTTGGTGTTTTCTAGTTGGTGCCATGTCTTCATTAAAAGATCTTCTTGTCCAGAAACTTTTTGTACAAGTTGTTTGATTTCTTTTTGTATGGCTGCGTATTCTTTTTGATTGGATGTTTTATCAAGTAGCTTTCTTTTTTCTTCTTCTTTGGATTTCAAATCATTTGCTATTAATTCTTGATGATCGACATCTTTTCTTGCTTGTAAATGCTTTCTTTTTTCTTCTTCTATTTCTGCTTCTATTTTAGGAATTTCCTGCTGATCTTTTTTTAAGATTTTTTCAGCTTGTTTGATTTCATTGTTGATATCCCCAAGCTTTTGGTCGATACTGACTAAGATTTTTAAATTTTTCCAAAGAGATTGTCCAACCATGCTTACCCTTTATACCTAAACCCGAAATAGATGTTATGACTTTCAAGAGCTTCAAAGGTGTCTTGCCCCAATCGTGGCGAGACTGCTCGGTGCCTTTAATTGTAAGTTGTATTTATGACTACAACTTGATAAGTTGGTGGGCCCACCAGGACTCGAACCTGGGACCTTCCGGTTATGAGCCGATTGCTCTAACCAACTGAGCTATGGGCCCCCAAACTTTAAAGCTTTAGATATATTGTAAACTAACTTTTTTTATATGTGAAGCAAAAAATCCTTTATTCTACAACAGTATCCAAATTCATTATCATACCAACCAAAAATTTGGCTTGTTTGGCCTATACTCTTGGTTATTAAGCTATCAAAGATGCAAGAGTGTGAGTTGCCTATGAAGTCTGAAGAGACAAGCGGTTTATCGCAATATTCGAGTATGCCAATAAGTTGTTTTTGTGCATAATTTTTAAAAGCGTTATTGATTTTTTCTATGGTCAAAATTTCTTTTGTTGTAAACGTGAAATCAACTAATGAAACAAGCGGTGTTGGTACCCGTATTGAAATTCCAGACAGCTTTCCTTTTAAGTCTGGGTAAATTTTTACAATAACCTTATCGGCACCTGTTTCTGTTGGTATTATATTTAATGCAGCAGCACGGGCTCTTCTTGGGTCTTTATGTTCAACATCTAGTAACACTTGATCGTTTGTATAAGAATGGATTGTGGTCATCATGCCGCCTTCTAAATCAAAGCTTTCTTTTAGTACCTTGATCATTGGGGCAAAGCAGTTTGTTGTGCAGCTACCTAGGGAAACAATATTATCTTTTTCTGGATTATATTTAGAGTCATTAACTCCAGGAATAATTGTTATATCTTCATCTTTTGCAGGTGCTGTGATTAATATTTTTTTTGCTCCAGCCTTTATATGTAGTAAAGCTTTTTCTCTAGTTCTGAATGCACCTGTTGCATCTACTACCCAATCTATGCCTAGTTTGCTCCAGTTTATTTTTATGGGATCTAGTTCTTGAATTATTTTAATTTTATAACCATTAACATCAAGTTGCCCATTGTGATATGCAATTGTTCCAGGGAACTCTCTCATCATAGAATCGTATTTAAATAATTGCGCTATTTGAGTTGCATCGCTGGGGCCTATGTTTATTGCGACAACGTTAATTTTTTCTTGCGCTTTTTTATCTTGAAGTAAAGCACGCAAAAACGTTCGCCCGATCCTTCCAAAGCCATTTATCGCTATTTTCATTATATTCTCCCGATATATTCAACAAGATCTTTTATTCCTTCTTTTGATTTAGTATGAGTCAAGACGTATGGTTTAAGTTTTTCTAATTCAATTTTTAATTTATCTAAGTTTTTTGGATCTATTTTATCTATCTTATTAAAGACGTATATTTTTTTTGTTTGTACTTCTAGTTCTTCAAGAGTTGATTGCACAACTTTTACTTGATCTTCCCAGTTGGTGTTACTTATGTCCACTACCTCTAGTAATAAAGATGCATATTTTAATTCTTCAAGTGTTGATTTAAAAGCTTCTATTAGATTATGTGGCAATTGGCTTATGAACCCTACTGTATCAGAAATAAGAACGTTTTCTTTGCCTTCTATGAAAAACTCTCGTGTTGTGGTATCTAATGTTGCAAAAAGTTTATCTTCAACCAAGACGTGACTTTTTGTTAATAGGTTAAGTAGGCTGGATTTGCCTGAATTTGTATAACCAACCAAGCATATTAAAGGGATGTTGCTTTGTAGCCTTTGTTTGCGTTGAGCTTCTCGTGAGCGTTGTAATGTTAGAAGTTGTTTTTTTGCTTGACGATATTTTTCTGCAAGATGTCTTTTTAAAATTTCCTTTGAGGTTTCACCTGGACCGCCTCTTACGCCAATTACGCCGACCTGTTGGGCAAGCTCGACACCTTTTCCTGAAAGTCGAGTCTTGAAGTATTCTATTTCTGCCATTTCTACTTGGATTTTTCCTTCTGCTGTATGTGCAGATTTACGGAAAATTTCCAAAATTAATTTTTCTCTATCCCATATCCCACAGTTTAGTGCTTCTGCTAAATTTCGTTCTTGTAAGGGTGTTAACGGTTCAGAGAAAATTACTTCCTCTATTTCATTTTTATCACAAAGCTCTACTAATTCTTGAAGTTTACCTTTTGTCAGAAAGTTTGCTTTATCTATAGATCTTAATTTTAAATATAGGGTTTCATCATATTTTACACCTAGAGTCGTTACCAAGCTTATGAATTCATCAAAGTACGCATTCATGTCTTTTATTTTGTTATACGGCGCATTTATGCCTAGTAATAGTACCTTGGGACGGAGGTCCTCAAGAGCGAAAGGTTTTTTTGATGCCATTTGTTTTTCCTTGTCTTAGGAGTTTTAATATAGAATTAAGCTTCTTAATCTAAATTTTAACTTAAACTCTATAAAAAGAAAGGGGATTGGGTTAATTTGAATAGCCCCCAAAGGGGGGCTAAGTAAGAAATTAGTAATTTTATTTTTCTAGCATGTCAATAATGGCTTGGCCGAATTCTTGGGCAAATTTAGGGCCTTGGCCGGTAATTATTTTATCTTTGGCAAGCACTACAACGCCTTTATCAACAAATTTTACACTATATTGTTCGAAGATATCTTTGGCTTCTTGGCTAGGAAATACTGTAGCCTTTTTATCTTTTAAAATGCCTGTTTGTACTACAGGGATTGCTGCATAACAGATGGCAGCAACTATTTTTTTGTTTGTGTGAAAAAACTTGATTACATCAAGAACTTTTTGGTTATCCCATAGATGTTGCGTGCTCCCTGGACCGCCAGGAATGACAAGCGCATTGTATTGGTCAAAGTCACTATCTTGAAGATCTTTTAAGAGCAAGTTTGGTTTATGTTCGTGGCCGCGTGCGCCTGTTGCAATATTTTCTGAAAATCCTGCAACATCAACTTGATACTTATCTTTTAACATATCATATGGTACAGAAAATTCTTCGTCTCTATAATTATCTGGTATTAATATAAAAAGAACTTTTGACATATTTTCTCCTAAGTATTTGGGTTGTAAAACTCTAGAATATATCTTGGATGTTGTTTTTCGGGCTGATAAGTTTTTAGAAGTTTAAACCCTGCTTTTTTTAATCCATAGTAACTTCTTATATTCCACATTTCAACATGTGCATCAAAACTTTTTGCTCCAGTTAATTTAAAATATGCATCAGAGATGAGTTTTATTGCTTCTTGAATTCTACCTTGACCCCAATATTTATTATTAATCCAACATGAATATTGTCCTGGGTCTCTGTCGTTTTTTTCTCTGATAGATATTGAGCCAATTAATTTATTGTCTTTATTGTCAAAGATCATATAGAGCAATACCTGTTTAGCATTTTCTTTTTTTAGTTGTTTATTTAGATGGGCGATTATGCCTTCGTGTGATTTTGGTAAATATAGAGGGTCAATTACATCTTTAGGTGAGATCATTTTGTAATAATCTTCGAAATATTCGGGACGTAATCGTTTTAAGGTTATTATTTTACCTTTAATTTCGTCTGGGCGAGAATCAATTTTTGTAAGTTTTGATTCAGTTTTTTGTGGTGCAGAAATAAAGTAACAACCATCATAGGTGAATGCAACTAGTGCTGTGATTGTTATTATTCCCGTGACTAGTAGAAAGACATGTTTAAGACGTATGTTTTTTAAGATTTTTTTGAACATATAAACACCTGTTTATTATAGTTTTTATTACGATAACATATACTAAAATTTCGACCCCTCTTAATCAAGTATATGCGATAGTAAGGTTGTAATACAAGAAACAGGTGCTTTTTTATACTCTTTATTTATTCGTCTTCGTCATCAAAAATTATTTCAGATGTTGTTCCATCTTGGTGATGTATTATTTTTGTTTCAAAATCTTCATTATCAAATATAGTTTCTTTTATAACACCAGTTTTTTGTTGAATCACTTTTTGATTATTTATTATTAATTCGTGACTACCCTCAAATACTTTTGCCCCTTTGCGAATTAGTATTCTTACTTGAGCATTAGATATACCTGATGTTCCATAAAAATGAGTATTTTTAAAGTATGCTTTGCTGATATCTGTATTTTTAAAGTTTGCGTTATAAAGAGCGGAACCGGAGAAGTTTGTGTTTTCTAGGTTTTGAACGCTTGAGAAGTTTCCGTTCATCATAAGATTGTTGTTGAGTTTTGTTTTTTCAAGGTCAGCACCTCTAAAGTCTGGGTTTATCCAGTTGGCGTATCTTAGATCAGCATGCTTTAATATAGCATTAATAAATTTTGTGTTTATACGATTCTTTATAAATTTTGAATCATAATCAAATGTAATTATTTCCCAGATTTTTTTTACCAGTTTAATTTTTCCACTAAGATTTGCATCTGTTAAGTCTGAACCACTAAAATCTGTTTCTAAAAGACATGTTCCATTTAAGAGGGCTCCAATTAAGAACGTGTTTTGGAGTTGTCCCCCAGATAAATTTGCTTCAGTTAATATTGCCCCTGTCCAATTGGTGTTGTTTGCTTTTACATCTATAAGCTTTGCGCCGGGAAGATTAACTTTAAAAAGATTCTTTTTTGCTGTATTTAAATTGCTTAGATCGGCACCGTTTTCAAAAACTAAATTTTTACCACCGGTTTTAGCTTTTTCATAATTGTGTAAAGCCTTTATTCGTTGACTTCTTCTGCTTAAAGTTTCAGCATTCAGCTGAGATCCTGCCAACAATATTAATAAAAAAGAGAATAATAAATTAATATTTTTTTTTGTCATGAAGCCCCCTAGTTTTGGTGTCTATAAAAATATTTTTATGTGATTATGTAATTAAGAATTATATTGAAAAAGCATTTAAAGTAAAGTCTTTTTTGCTTTTTTTGGGTTTATTATAAGGGGATGTTGGCTGCTTTTTTCTTTGGCAACTTTTCAACTTTGTCTTGAATTATTTTTAAAGATTTTATTAAGACATCCCTTGTTTGATCGGGATCAATTACAGAATCGATATATCCAAATTTTGCTGCAGTATTTGGGTTCAAAAATTCTTGCTCATATTCTTGTTCAAGGTTGTTTTGTAAATTTTCTTTTTCTGTTGGATCTTCAATTTTATTTAATTCTTTTCTATGCAAAATAGAAACTGCGCCTTTTGTTCCCATAACTGCAATTTGGGCCGTTGGCCAAGCAAAATTAAAATCTGTTCTCAGGTGTTTGCTACCCATAACAATATATGCTCCACCATATGCTTTGCGTAAAATTACAGTAATCTTAGGAACGGTTGCATTTGCGTAGGCTGCAATAAGTTTCGCACCATGTCTGATAATGCCATTATGTTCTTGTTCAACCCCTGGCATAAACCCTGGAACATCTACAAGTGATATTATTGGGATAGAAAAGCTGTTACAAAAGTTTATAAAACGTGCCGCTTTGCATGATGTGTCTATATCAAGAGAGCCGGCTTTAACTTTAGGTTGATTTGCTATAATGCCTGTTGCCATACCAGAAAGCCTTGCAAAGCCTACTACTATATTTGGAGCAAATAATTCTTGTATTTCAAAAAAACTATTTTGATCAAATATATTATCAATAGCATCTTTTATATCGTAAGCGATATTAGGGTTTGTTGGTATTATGCTTTTTAGATCTATATCTTTAGAATTTTGTTCTAATAAATTATTGGTTTCAGAACGATAATTACTTGGGAGGTACGAGAGTAGTAATTTTACTTGTTCAAAACATTCATCTTCTGATTGAGACATTATGTGTGCAAGTCCTGATGTTTGATTGTGAACGAGTGCGCCCCCTAGGGTTTCTTTATCTATTGTTTGATGTAAGGCTTGCTGAACAACATTTGGTCCCGTTACAAAGAGATTACTAGTCTTTTCTACTGTGAAAATAAAGTCTGTTAATGCTGGAGAATAAGTTGCACCTCCTGCGCAAGGACCTAAGATTATAGAAATTTGTGGAACTACTCCTGAATATCTAGCATTACGCAGAAAGATTTCTCCATAGCCGCCAAGACCATGTATGCCTTCTTGTATTCTCGCTCCACCAGAGTCTATAATGCCGATAATCGGACAGCCAATCTTTGCAGCCATGTCCATCACAGTACATATTTTTTGTGCGTGATGTTTGCCAACAGAGCCGCCTTTTAGGCTGAAATCCTGAGCGTATATTGCAACTTTTTGATTATCAATTGTTCCAAAGCCGGTAATTACACCATCGCCTTCATAAGGTTTATCAATAAAAGGTGATGATATTAATTGTCCGATCTCCTGAAAACTATCTTTGTCTAATAATAATTCTAGACGCGTTCTGGCGTTGTATTTATTAGATTTTTTTTGAAATAGATTTTCTTTGCAAGCATTATGAATAGTTTGTGTTTCCATAAATATAACTCAAGATTCCCAAACAAAGGTTTTACAAATAATAAGAGTAGACTATATCATGTTTTTATTTGCGTATCAATTGGGTACAAAATTGTAAACCAGCTTCAACTATTTCTGTCTAACCTGTTTCTATTAGGCTTTTTAAAAAAAGACTTTGAACTGTTGCAAATTTGGGTCTGTTTAAGTTTGTATTATTTTGTGGTTTTTGATTTTGGCTGTCTTTGCCTATTTCTTCTTTTGTTTCATATAGCTTGTCAGGGGGATTGGCTTGTGTCGACATGCACAAAAAGAATGGGAAAACAAAAAAACTATACTTATTTTTAAACTTTTCATGATATAAAATCATATCATATAGCTATTTAATTTAAAAGGGAGGTTTGTTTAATGAAAAAAGAAGGAGAGATTGATGACAAGTAAGCCTGAGGCCGTGGAACCTAAGCAATTTTGTATTGCATGGTTTAAGTTAGCAGAACTTGTATCACGTAAAGAGAGAGAAAAAGCTTTAAGTCTTTATAGGTTATTGGCACATTCTTTTGAGGATAGGGCGTACGTGTTGCAGCTGGAGGGTGACATTTTATGGTCATTAGAAGATAATTTAGCCTTAGAAAAATATAAACAGGCTGCGATTTTATATAAAAAAGAAGTTAAGCTTATAAGCGCTATAGGTGTTTACGAGCACTTACTACTGTTAGATTCTTCTAATTACGAATTTATTTCTAAATTACTACTTTTATATTCTCTAGTTGATTATCAGGTAAAATTTGAAGAACATTTTGTTTTACTTTTAGAGTTTTTGGATAAAAATATAATTACCCAAGATTTCATCTTAACTCTTTGTAAAAAAATCTTTAAAGAGAACCAGGAAGATAGTTTTTTATGGATAGAAAAAACTTTAAAGCGTCTTTTGAAGGATAAGATAACGTTGGATATGACTATAATAAAACCTGAATTTTGATACCAAGTTTTTCTATGTCTTGCAGGCTTTCTTGGTCACAGGATATTTTGCTTTTATATTCAAGGCAAAGTTTTTGATCGTTTTCTTCAAATAAAAAATTAACTTTGTGCTTGTTGGTACTGTTTTGAATATCAAGCTTTGTCTTAACTTTTTCTAAGAAGTTATCATTTAAGTTTAATGGTAGCTTGAAGTTTATATTTTGGATTTTTTGATATTCTTGAAATAAATGATCTACCGGAATAAGTTCATTTGCTTTTATTTTGCATTTGTTTGTAGATGCTGCGTCTACAACGCCTTTTATAATAAAGACATTATATTCGTCTAATAATGTATCAACTTTTTTATAAACGCTTGGAAATATTATTAGCTCAGCATTTGAGGTTGTATCTTCAAATTGAGCAAATGCCATTTTGTCACCTTTCTTTGTGTTGATCACTCTATGTTTTTGCAACAAGCCGAAGCAGGTGACAGAAGGTTCTTTCATGGATTTAAGGTTTTTTATTAACTCTAGTGCTTGCTCGAAACTTTGAGTATCTAGCCAATTCAAGATTTTATAATTCTTTAAAGGGTGAGAACTTAAATAAAAACCTGCGACCTCTTTTTCTTTTTCGAGTTTTTCTTTATCGTTAAATTCAGGCAAACTTGCAAAGCTATAGAGCTCTTGAGGCATGTCTTGACCGTTACCCTGTGTTGCCATGCTGAATAAACCCATTTGGCCTGTTCTCGCAGCTTCTTTTGCAGAGGCTGCTATTTTTATTATTTTTTCAAGCCCCGCAATTTTTTGAGCCCTATTGCCGGGAAAATTATCCATTGCTCCCGCGTAAATTAAGCTCTCTATTACTCTTTTATTTGCAGTTCTGAGATCTACGCGTTTGCAGAAATCTAGAATATCTAAGAATGGTTTTTTATCTCTTTCTAGTAATATATTTTCAAGAGCGGCTCCGCCAACGTTCTTTATTCCTTGTAGGCCAAAAAGAATTCCATCTGTGTTGGCGCAAAATTCTGCGTGTGACTTATTCACGTCAGGCAGGATGGCATTCAGACCCATGTCTGTTATTTCTTGTAAATAAAAACTAAGCTGATCGGGATTACTTGTTTCAAAAGAAACTAGTGCAGCCATAAACTCTGCAGGATAATTAGCCTTGAGATAGGCTGTATGGTATGCAATAAGAGCATATGCTGTTGAGTGTGATTTATTAAAACCATATCCTGCAAAATAGGCCATAAGGTCAAACAACTCGGCAGCTTTTTTTGTGTTAAAGTTTTTTTCTTTTGCTCCTGTAACAAAAAGCTCTTTTTGTTGAGCCATTACCTCTACTTTTTTCTTACCCATGGCACGACGCAAAATATCTGCGCCACCAAGTGTGTAGCCTGCAATCGCAGATGCGATTTTCATAACCTGTTCTTGATACACAATGACGCCATAGGTTTCTGCTAATATTGGTTCAAGCTCTTTGAACATGTAAGTAGTTTTTTTCTTACCGTGTTTACGGTCAATAAAGTCGTCGACCATGCCTGAGCCTAGAGGACCAGGTCGATATAAAGCGTTTAGTGCTATCAAGTCTTCAAAGCGTTCCGGTTGCAATTTGCGCATTACTTCTTTAATACCTTCAGATTCAA
>Ga0075122_10001334_pt1 | contig 17712 bp, 15 predicted proteins | sample AntAceMetag02UKB_FD_69790 | JGI IMG/M metagenome (GOLD analysis project Ga0075122, IMG submission 69790) | Saline lake microbial communities from Ace Lake, Antarctica - Antarctic Ace Lake Metagenome 02UKB | ecosystem: Environmental > Aquatic > Non-marine Saline and Alkaline > Saline | place... | reverse complement strand
CTGTGCCTCCAACGCTACCCTCTCCCCCACCTTCTCCTGTTATTGTACTAAAAGTTGAATCTTCTCCAACAGTATTAGATGCTCCACCTGCACCAACAACAATAGAATATGCTTGTGCTGTAACAGTTAAAGAAGCATCATATTGATAACCTCCTGCTCCACCACCACCCGCTCCATAAGTATAACCACCTGATTGAACAAGACCACCACCCCCACCACCACCAACAACTAAATATTCAACATCAAAAGAACTATCTGGGGTAAAAGTACCACTAGATGTAAATGTATGTATTACATATTTACCCTGGGTTGTAATGTCTCCACCAGTTGCCTGTGCCATTTAGTCCTCAGTAAATATAATTGTTAATACCATTAGTCTTTTACCCTTTGTTGTTTGCAATCATCACATTTACACCTAGAACAATATTCTAATTTTCCAGCAGGATGACTAATAATCCATATTTCAAGATTCTCTGGTCTATCATCATCTTTTATATTATTTTTATGGTGTACTTGCTCCCAACTTTTTAACTGTCTACTAAGCTCTTCTTCCATTACAAGTCGACATCTACGAACATATTTTCTTTGAGTTCCTTTTAAGGAAGGATGATTTGGTTTATGAACATATGCATAACCATCTTGTGTAATTATTCCACCTTTCCAGCCACTGTTTTTCTTACCTTTTGCTGTTGCTGGCGAGTAACTATTTTTGTATGCATATTTACCTGCACATTTATGAGAGCAAAATCCCTCTCCTTTTTGTCTGTGCTGTCTATGAGTTCTTAAAAACTTTTTATTACATCTCTTACATTCTATTGGTTTGATTCGTAATCTAGAAGGATTCTTTTTCCCAAAGTGATACCACCAAGTATTTCCATCTTTTTCAAACTTCCCAAGCTGGTCTAGTTTCATGTACTTGTTGTAGAACATATGGGCATTCTACGGTATGTTTACGAAAGTTGAAGCAAACCTTCTGCTGACCATGGGATGTCTACCTGAGTAGCACTTGATGGAATATCAGCTGTAAAGTCAATGAAGCATAGAGGTAAATCGTTAGCATTAGTTCCATCTACATATTTGTAGAGTAAAACGCCTTGATAATCTCTAGTAGCATCTCCTGATAAACCAGCAAACGATACATTAGCTGCATCAAATTCTGCTCGATCATTAGCATCATCTGCTGCTACAGCTTCAGATGTGAGTGCAACATCTGCATAGCCAGTTGCATCTGATTCATCAATTGTAGAGTAATCAGCGAGATCGTTGATTGCATCCACCTCCGTATCACAAGTGGTGTCGGTCATACACAGTCTTGCTCTTATATCATCGCCATCTAAGTCGATGTCAGCAGCCAAGAGTCTTACTTTAGCTGAATTTGGTATAGCGCTTGCCATAATATTCTCCTTATATTTTTTCTATTCTAGTTGGTAACTTGATTTTTTTACCTTCATTTCCCATTATCCAATAATTTCAGGTCCGTAGAATGCTCTCACATTTTCAATAGCTTGAGCAGCCATTTCATATGGAACCTCTACTTGATTAACAACACCTGAACTTGTTTCAACAACAACAGTTTTAAAATTCCTAGCGCTAATAGCAAATTCAACTGGTTTGGTAAATCTTAACATCACAAAAGAAGGCATCGTTACTTGAGGTGCTTTCCTTATAGATTTAACTTCTACAGTTTTCTTACTAACTTTCCTTCGTGCCATTTTAGTCTCCTTTATTATTAATTCTAACCAATCTTTTAATATAATATCCCAAGAATGTTGTTTAGCTATTGCTCTACCCTTGCTAACCAACTCTTTTCGTTTTTTATGATTGGTTAATATATCTACTACTGAATCTACAAATTTTTCCTTCATTTCACTATTAGATAATATAACTCCTGCATCTCCTATGGTTGTAGGTAGCGCACCTGTATCACTAGTTACAGGCACTGCTCCTGCAGCCATGCACTCCATAGCTGAGATACAGAAACACTCATCGTAGTTGCATGGATATGTCATCACCTCTGCCTCAAGTTGATGCTTAACTAAATCTTCTCTAGGTATCTTACCTAAGAAATTAACATAATCTAGCTTATAGAACATGCCTTTAAACTCACCGTTCCTAGCTTCCTTTTGTCCCCACAAACGATAATCAGAAGTAATAGTTAAGTTAAAATCTGGTACACGTTCCTTAATATCTGGAACTAATACGCTTAATAACTCTAGTCCTCTCATAGGAACACTACAAAAAATAGCTTTACCCTTGATCTTTTTTCTAGGCTTATAATCTTTTAAATTAATACCAAGATCAATTACTGTTACGCCATTTTTAGTACTGTACACTTTCTCTAAATATTCTTTATGAAAAGGTGAGATAGCGATTGTCTTATCTACATATGGGAAAACTTTCATATCCCACACGCCCTGAGCATCAGTATACTGGTCGCAACTCCAGAACAACTTAAGCTTAGTATTGGCGTATTCTACAACTGGATTCCATGACCTGAATAACACAAACACATCACAATAAGTAGTGGAATTATATTCTGAAATATTATGATAATAAACTCCATTGTATTTACCTACTTTATCAGTGCGGTTATAAATCTCAACTCTCCAGCCATCCTTATTAAACTCCCGTGCAAGTAGTATTAGAGAAGCTTCAGCCCCTCCCACGCCCTTACCCTCAAAGTCCTCATCTAAGAAACCATATGGTACTCCAGATGAAAAGAAAACTATTCTCTTTTGTTTATTTTTTTTTAAATGTCTAACCATCATCTTGTTATCAAACACTGCCTTGGCAAATATTGTCGTTTTAGGAATATCTATCTGATCAGAACTTCTTGACTGTAAATGGTGTAGAGCAACAGGTACTTCTAACAGTTTGTAACCTTTATCCTCCGCAACTACACTCATCCACACATCTTCAAAATAAGCCGTTCCAAAATCTTCACACCAGACTTGATCTCTAACCTTAATTTCATCAAACATTTCTCTAGATCCAAACACACACCAGCCAGCCATGTATGGAGTGGGTATTCTATCAAACGCTGTTAGTTGATTAAAATCAATCAGTTGAGGACCAATCAAACTCTTTGGGTTTTTATCAAGGGCTTGTTCTAACATTCCTAACCAATTTTGAGAATTATGAACTACGTCATTAGAAATAAAACAAATCGTATCACCCTTAGCTTTCTTGTATCCCAAGTTATTTCCACCACCAAAGCCTAAGTTTTTCTTTGAAATAACAGGTATAATTCTTTTTTCTTCATTAGCTAGATGTTTTAAGTATCTATCAGTTCCATCAGTACTGCCATTATCAACTACAATTAACTCCCAATCTCCTGGGACTTTTAACATCTGGTTGATAAACGGTATTGTTAGATCATATAAATGATTCCACACAGGTAAAATTAAACTTGTCATACGTCCCATTCTGGTTTCCATATAATCTTCCCACCAGGAGGAGCTATCCTCACAGCTAACATGACCTTATGAATAATTTCAGTTCCATCTCGTAATCGCACATGACCCACTTCATTAGCGCCATTAGTACCATCATCAAACTTTTCTATTAAATCCCACTCTCCAGCTTTTAATTGTTTTTCAACTCTTTCTTTAAATAACATTTGCTTCCTCCAGCATTTTCTCAACCCGAGCTTTAAAGGTGTGGGGTTGTACTTTTTTATAACCATTTTCAGCTATTCGATCCATCTCTTTGGGGTTCTTAAGAAGTTCGTCTATTTTCTCTACAGCTTCATCCTCACTATCATAACCAACATAATCTTCACCCTCAATGAAATCAAACCTCCTCAAGTCTGGAACACGATTGGTAACTACGCACCTGCGCATTGCTAATCCCTCCCAGAATCTAGAAGGTAAATCTAACTTAGAAGACCAATTAAACGCTATTGGAGCGCTGTTATATAAATCAACATATTCTTTATAAATATACCCTATACCAGCAAACACCTTCCAACCCTTAGCAGCTACCCGATCAAGAACTTGTTTACGATGGTTGTACTGCAAACCACATAACACTACATCATATTTCTTCTCTGTATCTGGTTGATACTTATATAGAGTTGGATCAAACCCATACGGCATATAACCATCATCGGGTTCCTTATAGTGATACTGCATAGAAAAGTACTTATCAGCAAATTCTTTAGGATAGTTATAATTAATCACATGTGGATCAGTCCCAATTACTATGTGAGGAATCGGAGCTTTACCATAAATAAAGTAAGTGTCAGCTGCTTGAATTAGTAAGTCAGGCTTGATTCCAGCCCCTTTAAAGGTCTTAAAAACGTCTTCCATTTCAATCTTAGGAGCATCAGGTGTCTCAACTGTAGGTGGATACCAATACTTTTCAGGGAATTTATGCTCTCCCTCCCAAGGGATATCTCCTCTTGACCATGGTCCAAGTGACAACACATCATGACCAGCTTGTTCTAGTCCCCAATGTATATATCTCCCCATAGCCATGGGGAAATGTCTATAAAATATCGCTATTTTCATCATCCTCCCAAGGCATATGGATTTTACCGTGAATAAATTCACCCGATCCCTGTAATTGATAAAAGTCTTTTATTAACTCTATAATTCTTTCCTGATCACTAAATTTTAAACCATCGTGTACTGGTAGTGTTAAGAGGTTTACCCACAACTTATCCACAACTGGCATAGGATTTTTAGCTGCTTTCGCCCAATAGGTCATTTTATGTAGAGGTTTAAAATGAACTGAAGTAGCAATATTATTCTCTGCTAACATTTCTGAAAGTTTATTTCGTTTATAGCACTGCATGGTATAGTACTGACACGTTGCTGTTGGTTTAGGAGTTTTAATAAACCTAATTTCCTTAAAAGCATCATTATATACACTCTGGTGGGCGCGTCTCTTAGCGTTCATCTCATCAATGCGCCTTAACTGCCCAATTCCAATCACAGCAGTAATATCATTCATGTAAGCTTTAATACCCTCAGACTGAGTAATATCATAATCCCAGGTGTATTTCTTACCAATGGTTCTAGAATAGGTTGTTTTTTCAACCCCTACCCAAGTTAAAGTTCTTAATTTATTATAAATAGCCTTATCATTGGTAGTAATCATTCCACCGTCCCCCGTAGGGAGAGACTTAACAGCTTGAAAAGACCACATGGTTATATCTGCATCTTTACCTGCTCCAGGGGTATACATAGCATGAGCTGCATCTTCTATCACTAGAACTTTGTCACCAACCTTCTTTTTAATAGCTTTAATGTCTGCTAGATGTCCATGAGAATCTACGGCAATAACAGCCTTAGTTCTCCTGGTTTTCTTTATAGCTTGAGGGTCTAGACAAAAATCATCTTCTTTAATATCAGCAAACGTCACATCCATGCCGTTCCATTCACCAACTATCGCATCTGAAACAAATGTAAATGGAGTGGTGATTAGCTCTCCACCCTTAATCCCATAAACTTTTAAACATAGATCAAGAGCAGCGGTACCAGAGTTACAACCAATGGCGTATTTTGCTCCAACCTTCTCGGCAAACTTCTCTTCAAACTCTTTGGTTTTGGGTCCTTGACCGACCCAACCACTATCTAAAACTTCAAGTAACTCCTTTTTTGTTTGCTCATCAAAAGTGGGGCAAAGCACTGGTATTGTTTTCATAAAAATCTCCAATCTCTATTACTTTTAACTTGATTACATTTCACGCACAATGGTTGAATATTATCTATATTATTTGAACCTCCTAAACTTATTGGAATAATATGATCTTCTGTTAATTTTATTTCTGGTTCCTTTTTTAAACATCGTAGGCAAGTGTAATTGTATTTTTTCTTTAATGATTCCCATTCTTTAACCGTATGTGTCCCGAATAAGGAAGGACTTCTCAAAACAAACTTACGTTTTCTCTCATAAAAATTATATAAATCTCTATTTAATTTTTTTTGTTGTTTTTTATATTTTAATCTTTCTTTTCTATTTAAAAGTTCCCATTTATCTAAATATTCTCTTTCACACTTTCTACATTGACTTCTTAATTTTTTAGTATTTCTTCTATATCTAAAATTAAATTCACTAACTTTTTTTATTTCTTTACACTTGCTACACATTTTAGTTTGGAGATTCATAACTCTCCTTTTTCATATAATTGATCCCATAACATAGTGTTTAAACTTGTGTCTCTTGGTAATCTGACTGGTAGACTCATCCTTTTTGTCGGTTGAACTTTCCTTGTCTTTAATGCTAACTGATATAAATTCTTTCTACCAGTTCCAATATTAATTACTTTGGGTAAAGTGTCTTCATTCTCCACAGCTTTGACTATCTTTTTAGCCATGATGTCTACATAATCTCCAGAGGTCCACATATCAGTTGGAACTGCTGCGTGTGGATATGGACGAGGTTTAAACAATCCCCTAATAATTGAATATCGTTTAGCCTTAGTAGCTACATATTCCCCCAATAATTTAGTCATAGAATAGAAGTTTACTGGAGCTGGAACGTCACCCTCTTTATAATTCCCCTTCTCTCCATCAAAAACATATTCTGTACTCATATAAATGAACCGAGGTGATCTTACTGCTAACTGCTCAGTTCCATACACATTCACCTTATAACACTCCCTCTTTTCATACTCAGCTTTACCCACATCAGTATAAGCTGCTAGATGTAATACTACATCTGGTTGATATTTTTTAAACGCTAATTTTATAGAGTCTACATTTGTAATATCCATCTCTTCAATATCTACAAAAATACCCTCTTTAAAGTATTTTTTGAGATGACTTGCCAACAACCCTTTCCCGCCTGTTATCATTAATTTTTTTGACATGATTTACTAGCTCTCCTTTCAAAGCTAATTCTGCTACTTTTCTCATTTGTGGATTCGGTTTAGCATCCTTATTTCTCTCTCGTTGCAGATCTAGATATGAGAGTCCTCTTCGCTTCATTTCTTTTTCCTGTCTTTTCTCATGAGGTTTGAGTGGTAATCCCATATGCTTATAAAAAGGTGTAGCATAAAACTCTTCTTTAGAAGTAAATGAGGCGTATTTCTTATTAAGAGGTTTACTAAGCTTATTCAATTCTATTTGGCAATCAAGACAATTTAAAATTCCATAAACACGATCTATCTTAGCTCCTGGCTTTCCACATCTGGGACACTTAGTACAAGTATCACAAAATGAATTTTGTAACATTCCTACTTTAACCATTTCACCACCACATTTACACTTCATCTAAAAACTCCGTTAGTTTTCCTACACTTGATTCCCATGAATAATCCCTATGAATAACTTTGCTGGCTTCCTTACCAATTACATAAGAATAATCTTTATTCTCATACATGTGCCTCATGGCACCCATTAGTTCGGGGATGTCTATTTTTGCCCAATTACCTGGTTGTTGAACCATTGGATTAGCTTTAACAAATTCTGTTGGAGTCAGGCTAATTCCAAGAGAAGCGATGTCCTCTAGACCTGAATAATTAGTTAAGATAGTCGGAAGTCCTGTAGCCATTGCTTCTCTAGGAGGATACCCGACTCCCTCAGCTTTTGATGGGAACACGAAACAATCTAAATCGTGATACCACTCAACCAGTTTATCAAAATCCCAAAGCTTTGTCGTTACCTCAATTCGTTTATCCTTCATATTGCTATAAAAACCTAAATTTGGATCAGTACTATGTAGACGAAGTTTCACTGGTTCGTTATCGTTAAATTCGCTGGAGAAGGCGCGTATTAGCTCAAAAACGCCTTTTCTATCATTTAAGTAGCCACAACAGCCAAATATATATGTCTGCCGTTTTCTACGGCTTCTCTCAAAATATTTGAATCTCTTAGTATCTATTCCATGAGGGATAACTTTGATAGGTACAAACACACCACACTTCTTAAAAACTCGTCTATAAAAATCATTAGGAACAATTACATAGTGCATTGAGTTTAATGCTCCCACCCACTTGGGACCGATCTCATCAGTTTCAGCCATGGTGTTAGCTATTTTTATCTCACACTTATTTAAATGAAAATGATCTGGAGTAGCTTCTATAATTCCAATTCTTCTTTCCTTAAACTCCCCAAACATCTCTCTTTCCTCACTGCTTAGCACTTCCCACTCCTGAGTGCCAGGTCTAGGAATAAACTTAGCATTAACACTAACCCCTACTCCTGCGCGCCTTAAGTATTTGACCCAAGAAAGATTTGCAATTCCGTATCCGCCAAATGGCGAAAAATATCCGTAGTAACTGATATTCACAGCTCTCCTTTGTATTCACTAGCAAAAAGAATATTGTATTGAGCGAGTGTAAGTTCTGTCTTCTCACCCTTTTTGAAGAAAAAATTAACTCCGTTAACGCCCCCTGTTATGGTTCGTTGCGGAGTTATAGTATATTTCCCGACTATCTCGTTAAGAGCTTTGACGGGTTTGGTTGACCTTGTCATTTTAGTTGACGGCAAACTCTACATTAAGTGAGTTCTATCGGGACCGTCACTCCGATGCAACTGAGTAATAAAGTGTTGCATGACTTCAAAAGTCTATCTAGCGGATTCCATTCGGTACATCCAATTGTTATTTAAAATAACAGATTTGAAATTGTACTTCCAAGTTAGAGCATGTTTAGTTGCCCAATAATCTCCGTGTCCACCTGGTTTAGTGTAAACCACATCGTAGTCGTTAAGCATCCATTTGGTAATACCATATGAATTTTGTCCGACAATAATGGATTGTTCTAATGTACTAACAGCGTTGTTAGAACCTGAAGAACTAATCGTAGGTGCCATTGAAGAGAATTGGAAACCAATCCCTAAAAATTCAGCGATAGTTGCAGTGTAGTAATAATCTCTAGTACCACGACTAACAATATCTCTGAAACTTGAATCTTGTAGCATTTGCTGAATGATATTAGCACTGACCATTGCACGGAAGTTTCCGCGAATTGGTTTAGCATCATTATTGCGTAAAGCAGTAACGACTCCTAAAAAGTCATCCATATCTGCTGTGTCATTGTCATCTATTAGATTGCGTGCAGCTCTTGCATTTGCATAGTAAGCTGAAGTTCCAACTCGTAAGACATTGATAACTTCTTGCTCAATTGCTTCAGAAGCATGTTGAGCGTTAAGCTTTCTTAATTCTTTTGGAATATCTGCGAATGAAGTGTAATCTACACCTTCATTCCATTCATGACCTTGACCAAACAAGAAATCGACCTGAGCAGATACCGTAGTATCTGCTGGTGTTGCTGGTGTCCAGGTTGGGGAAGTGCCAGTGGTGTTTTTAACGTACTGATAAACAGTAGTGCTAAAATCAGTTCCACCTGCAGCTAATCCAGGCTTGGTCATCCTAAACCATTGTCTAGTATGTCCTGCGCGCTTTTTAACGCGGTCGCCTTGTCCAAACTGTTGATAAATTAAATTGGGTTTTGCCCATTCTAATCCCTCTGCAACATAATCGGTTTTCTCTAGATCTGTAAGTGTTGCGATTGCTATAGCAGCCATATTTTATAATCTCCTTTCTTTATTTGTGACTCTCCCGATAATCTTTAAGAGCTTTCCTATCCTCTGGGGTCCAATCACGAATAGGTTTATCCATGATTGCCTGTATTTCGGCAGGTGTTGCTCCAATGTTTGCATCTGGCGTATTACTTCCAGCTACATGGACATCTTTTTTAGGGGGAGTTTGAGAAGAATCTTGCTCTGCTAAAAGTTCCATTTCTGATTCGATATAATCTTCTATATCGAGCAATCCTGTCTCTACATCTCTCGTTTCCGTTTGAATGTAGCCTCTTGGATTTCTCAGAATGGCTCTTTTCAGTGACTCAGGAATATTCGGAAAATTCTTGAGTAGCTTACTAGCACCGCTCTTCAATTCAGTTATTGCTACCTGGGTTTCGAGCTGCTTAATATAAGCTGCTTGAGTATTAGGTGGCGTTGTCTGAACACTTCTCCTACTAGATTGTCCTCTCCTTAGTTTGCGAAACTTATCTCGTTCTTGCTTTAAGGCTTTCTTGAGATTTTCATGTTCCTCAGAACTAACGGTTCTATCCTCAGCCTGAGCTGGGGGGGTAGCGACTGGAGCTACAGCGGGTGCTGGAGTTTCAGTACTACTAATATCTACACTACCTTGTGGAGTAGCGGGTGAAGCGGGAGCTTCAGACACAAGCGGTTGTTTTACATCATCTGTCATGATGGTATTCCTTTCTAACGTACTTTCTTTTACGTAGCTACGAACCACGATAAAAGGATTAATATATTATTTGTATCAGATTATTGCGATATATGCAAGAATAATAATATTATTGCAGAATTTGCGGGGATAGATTATTGGAAAAGATCTCGTATTTGTTCTTGGTATTTATCTAGTAATCTCTTTTTTTGATCAGGAGGTATTTGATGATTTCTCATTGTGTAATTAATACTAGACTCAATTTCTTCTAATCTTTTTTGTTTTTCATATGCATCTGATGCTTTCTTTCTTTCAGGTCTAAGTTCAGTGGTTTTTAAACCAAGTAAATCACCCAATCCCATCCAGATGTCTCTTTCCCTACCAGCAAAATCTGGAACACCCATAGTTCCATCTGGTTGTTTTGTAAGAGATGGTCTAATTTTTCCATTGAGAGTTCTAAATAAAGAACCCAATAAAGTATTAGCAGCATGCATAATTCTTTGCGAACCCCTTAACTGAGGTTTAACGCTAGTTAAATCTTTTAAATTGGTTCCTGGAAGTGTACCTTTTGCTATATCTTGATCAAAATAAAGATCTTTATTAAAAAGTTGTTGAGCAGCTTCCATAACAAAAGGATTCAACGATAATCCACCTGGCAACTGACCCTTAGCTAAACTTGCAGAAGGAGTTTCTACATTTCCCCAAGGCAATAAATAAGAAGTATCTAATGCGATTGGCGCACCAGCTTTAGATTTAAGTGGTAACTGAACACTGCCTTGTTGCCAATCTTCTCTATCCTCATCTGGGACAACATCTTCAGAGAGTCCTTCAACAGCCTGTTTAATTCTAGGATATATAGCAAATCTTTCGGGATGGGTTACTGCAGTTTTTGCAATAAAAGGAGTTGCTTGTCTAAAAAATGAATAAAATGGAACTATCCTCTGCATTAATGCACGTTCTCCAGAACCTATCCTATAAGGCGAAAAGATTGATTCTTCTGCTAAATCTTTAGCTACTTTAAAAGCTTTAGGATCTTTTAAAACATCATCTAAAGCTTTGCCTGTTTCTTTAACAATTTTATCAATGCTGTGTTTAAAAACACTTACTTTTGCTATGTCTTCAGAAGAATTTTGAACCCCCTTCCACCAATTTCTCCAACGATTATGAAGTCCCTTTTGTATCAATCCAGACTCATCCACCAATAAATTTAAGCCATCAGATAAACTTTTTGTTTTAATAATTGATCCAGCTTCCATTGCTCCAACATATTTATCTACATCTTTACCAAAATATCTAAGTAAAGAATCAAAAGAATCTACAATTGTTCTTGGCAAGCTTCTACCAGTAGCTAATCCTGCCAATGTTTGATTAGAAATAATATTTCTTCCATGATAAGCAGGATTATCAATAGTTACTCTCAACTTCCACCCACTAAGCGCCCTATCATGCATTAGTCCCATTGTAGCCCAAAGTTTTTCCATATTAGTAACTGGTGCAGCTGAAGGAGTATAACCTCTAATAAGCTCAATCGCTTCTGGAGGAAGCATCACATCATCATATAAATTATTCATCCCTCTTTCTGCTAAATCTTTTGGCAAATAACCAAATTCTTTTAAGACATCATCACCGTATTTTTTTATAAGTTTTTTAGCCTCATCTGCTTTTATGCCAAACTTTTCAGCAATAGCTAAATGACCACGAACTATTTCATTTGCAGTTATTTCAGTTGCAAGTCCTTTAAAAGTAGCAGGAGCATATTCTTTTCTATATCCAGGTTTACCTTTTCTTTCCTGAAAATATCTAAACAATGAATCTTTTTTTTGACTAATAGATCCAGCTTTGCCTGTTTTAATTAATTCATCCCAAGTATGAGTTAAATATTTACCTTTAAATTTCTCAAAAGTTTCTAGATCTAAACCCTTTTTACCTTTTGTTAATTTAAACATCTCCACGCTTTCTCTCCCAACCATATCTCCCAAATCATTCATTTGTTTTGCAATTTTTCTAAGAGATTCATCAGCTTTAGTAAAAGCTCCAGGGATATCTTCCATTATCTCACCAATTATTCTTTGTTGTTTATTGCTTAATTTTTTTGCAGATTCTTCAATGGTGTTATAAAGCTGATTCACTCTCCTACTAGCATTTTCATTAGCTTCAACCATGAATTTCTTAATACCTGGAGATTTGAAACCTGGCTCAAGAGTTTCAATAATATTCCCAAGTTTAGTTCCTTTAACCCAATCAACTGCATCATCACCCCATTTTGTAATTGGTTTTAATACTTGCTGGCTTAATTTTGATACCCCAGGTATCGCTTTAATAACTTTACCTGCTCCCAACTCTGCTAAGGTGGGATAAAGAATTTCCATACCAAAAGCAACGTCTTTTTCAAGCGGAGAAATTTTTTCACCAGCCTTTCTTCTCTCATCTATAACACTTCCTTTTCCTGAAAATCCTCCTCCCCAAGGATCTAATTCCTTTGGTGGATTAAAAACATTTTTAAGTCCAGCTTTTATAAACTTAGGATTAATAATTGGATCAGTAGCCGCAGATAAAAAACCAGAAAAACTTTTAGGCTCATTCCTTGTACCAGCCTCTCTTTGTCTTCTCTCACGATCTGTTACTCCACCGCTAGTATACCTAGCTGGAGCTTGTAAAATCCTCCCAAAGGTTTGTCCTAAAGGAGTATTCATCACCTTACTCACTGCACCCAAGCCCTTCAATATACCACTCCCAACTGGTGTTTTAATTAACCTACCTAAAAGGGGTGATTCTTGAAGTTTAGTTCCAAATTTTTCAAAAAAACCTGGCTTTTCATCTTGATAAGATTGCTGTGGTTGGTAGGATGGAGCTGGTGTTGGAGAATAAGACGGAGCTGCACTTTGTGTAGGTGTGCCAGACGAAGATGGCTTCCAATATTTAGACATACTAATTACTCCAAGGCAGTTTAATCTTTTTTAACCAATTACTCACATTACTCACCCCTGACTTAACAGTATCCTTTACAGTGTTATATGCGCTTCCAATAGTATTACCAACATTACTAACTACCTCTTTTACAGTTGGTCCAGTAAACATCTTGCTCTCAGGCATCTTCCAATTATCTTGTGGTAAATTCATCGTAAATCCTGAAAATGGTAATGGTTTATATTCTTCTGGACTAGTTAATTGGGTTCCAAAATTTTGTGTTGAAGGTGTGTAACTTGTAGGAGCATAACTTGATTGGAAACCAGGATAAGTTATTGGATCTCCTGTGCCATAACTTGGTTGGAAATGTTGTTGATCAAATCTAATATCTTTAAATGTACTAAGATCCAGAGGAGGACTACCACGATCAGCATCTACTCCTGGGAATTGAGGTAAGTCTGGATAACGATCAATTGGTGTTAAATCTTTACCAAGACCCTGGTCAGTTTCTTTTGCAGCGGTTTCTGCTGCAGTTCGAGCATCTGTCTCATCTTGTTTAATCTGCTTTTCTTCTGGTGATAAATTATTAAAATACTCTTGCATTCTTTGAGCTTCTTGATCCTTCTTTGTTACACCAGTTCTTTGGTCAGGACTTTCATACCAACTTCTAATATCTAAATTTGTTTTAGCTAATTCAGAAGCTTTTACCAATTCTCCTTCTAAATCATACTTAGATTGAATAAACAACTCACCATGATATTCACCAACAGAATATGTGTAATATTTACCAGGGATATCGCCTTGCGCTAAATATATTGGCTCTAACTGTACATAAGTATTATGTTCCCCAGGCACTTTTCCTATAGAACTACCAACTTTAGTATTAATAAGAGTCGTGTTTCCATTTTCATCAACTATTTCAACCTCAGTATTAAGTGGAACAAACTTTTGTTGTTCAAAGCCGTCTTTATCTTTAGTAATTAAAAGACCAGTTGCCTGTCTTCCCTCAAAATTAACTGGTTCTCCACTATATAACTCTGTTACAGCTCCAAGCAATTGATTTACACTTTCATTAGTATCGCCCGCATAAGAACTAAGTGTTCTAATATATTGAGATAATTTATCTGTTTTGGTAGTAACTTGAGCATCAATATTTCTAGCAGACTCTTCATATCCATATGCTTTATCTGGAACTTGTTCTGCCCAAGATGAATATTGATCTCTTCTATTTTTCAATCCAAAAAACTGTCCAGTATCTTCATTACCTCCACCATTAAGATAAACTGCATAAAGATAAACAAAATTTTCATATTTCTCTACTTCTGATTGATCTTGTCCAGAATCATAAAGCATTGCTCTAAACCTATCATCTTCTTCTTGCCACTGAGCTTTCTGATCTTTAATTGAAGTAGTGAGTTCACTGCCATCTGCTTGTCTAATTGTATAAGATCGCCCCTCAAACTCTTCAATAGAAGTTCCTTTAACAACATCTTGACCCAATTTTTCAGTAAACGTATCAATATCTGACATCTTATTCCACAATCCATGTTCTTGAGCCAACTGATCAATAGCATCTAATTCTATTCTTGCATTGGATGCGGTAATATATCCACGCTCATACTCTGACTTGACTATGTTTAACCGCTCAGTCACTTCATCACTAGCTTCATCTGCTATTGCTTCAGGCAAATCAGTTGTTCTAATCTCATTAGCTTTAGTTGCCCATTCCATTGCATCAATCATCTCACCATCTTCTTGAGCTTCTAGAGCTAATTTTTCAAAAGATTCAACTTGCATTTTTAGGTTTTCTACTCCTGGTGGAAGCCTAGAAAGCTCATACTCAGCTTGCGCCCGAGCCATCTTACGCTCTTCTTTTTTAATGCCTTCATACACAGTCTCAGCTTTACCCTTCCAATTAGCCACGGCTTGTAATGCCTGACTATGAGCTGGTGTTCCTGCCTCTAGGTTGGTTGCCCTCTCGTTATAATAAGCAGAAAGTGCCTGTGCAGCTTGAATTTTCTCTACACCTTCAGTTGATTGAAAATCAGCTTCTAGTCGCTCACCATTAACAGCCACTTCAAAATCTCGTAACTTATCTTCAATATTAACCTTATCCATCTCAGTAAAAAAGGGGTTGCTCATTGCAGATTGCAAATAGGAAAACATCTCTTCATTAGAAACATCACCATCATTGTAGCGCTTGACCATACTTTCAAACTGAGCATCAGCCATCTTTTGGGCAATAGTATCAACAGCACTACTTAGCGACCCAGGTATTAAAACCTTACGCTTAGTAGTTGTGCGTCTATCTGCTAGAGCAGCTTGTCTTGCATTTGCCATTTATTTTCCACCAGCTTGTAAGTTCTGTCTGGTCCTTTCAATGAACCCTTGAGGACTTGAAAAGGATGTTGTTCCACCCTTAACCGATGCTGGTTGTGGCATTCCTTCACCGCCTTGTGAAGGGACCATTGTTGGAGTTGATTGGTTTACCGCACCAGCTGGAGGTCCAGCCTCTTGAGCTTGTAATAATTCGTTGGCTCGTTTTTGTGCTTGTACTAGTCCCTGTGTCACCTGATACATCTTAGCTCTGTACTCCATTAATTCAGGATCTTTAGTTTCACGTTTCATCTCTTCAATAATCGCGTCTACGTCTCTATAACCCAATTCTCTGAATGCATATCTAAACGGTAAGCCCATTTGAACCTTATTTAGTACATTCACAATTTCATCTGACTTAGTGATCGGCATTACTTGCACCCAATCAAAGTCAGGGTTTCTTACCACAAATTGTTTTGTAGAAGGATCTTGGAAAATCTCAGTCTCACCATAATAGAAATCACCATATAATTGAATCTTTTTAAATATCTCTCGTAAAGCTAGTTCCCAAGCTTTATGCTTTGCATCAATCAATTCTACTAATGATTGATAGTCAATTGCTTTTGAACGACCAGAATCTGCTCCTCCTGCTCCAAACGTAACCTTAGGTACGCCCATGTCATAGAGGGTATCTCGTACTCTGTTTATATAAGAATCTACTGGAAAAGTATTAACATTAGACTGAAGCGGTTCAAAACGAGCTGATCCATCTGGTGAATCAACAAATATAACTCCGCCTGAACCCGTCTTAATACTCTCAGGATCAAAGTCTTCCATATTTACAGCTACATATCTCTGATTGGCTCCCACACGGATATAGGAGCGCTCTTCATTAGAAGCTTCATTAAATTCAATCTGAGGATCCATCATGTCATCTAAATCTGAAATAGACCAAGGTGATCTAGGCTGAGGAATGTTGTGAATAATCGTCCAAAATGGAACTTTAGGATAAGTAACATCATCTTTTTCAACGTATTGAATCATCTCTGAACCAACCATTAAACAGTAGTAATCCTTATCATCATACTCAACTAGGGTAACTGAAGGAGCTTTAGTCTCTCCCATAGCTAAAGATGGAGATCCATCCCATTGCTTGCTTTCTGCCCAAGCAGATCCACTATTTCCTGTAGCTTTATCTTTATCTTTAGTCGTGTGAGCCATCTTCTCAGGGATCTTAATTCCAAACTCATCTTCAATACTTCTTAAGGTTCGTTCCTCTTCTACTATCACAGCATCATACTCATGAACATCATCTCCGCGCCACGCCACCATAAGATTATCCATCTTCTCTAGGTTAGTGATCTTAACCACCCACTCATCTCCATCCTTAACGGGGTAACATTTAATAGCAGCATCACCCATAGTCACCTGATTCATACAGGCTCTACGATAGGCTTTCAACCAAAAGTTGTTCTTATCCAAGACATCATCCACAAAATCTTCAACACCTTGTGAACGAATACGTTCATCTTCTACATAGTCCGCACTAACTAAATTTCTATTAGGGAATGTAATATTAGGAGGATTATTGGCTAATCCATAAGTAATTTTCTTAGCCGTCTTACCAGCGTAGTTAAAGACTGCATTAGGATGACCTTTTTTAGCTGTGAGAGTCTTCCCAATGATATTAGTGTAATCGTGCTTGCCTGTGTAAAAATCCCATCTCTTCTTATATAAAGCACGCCTCTTATCACGATCAGGCTTAAGTGATTCTTTAATATCACCAATTTCCTTACCTTTTTCTTTACGTTCTTTCTTTGTACCATCGAGAATTAATTTGGAGTCTTTAAAATCTATTTTATCCATATTTGTTATCCTGTCATAACTTATAACTTCTTAAAATTAGATAATAGAGTTGAAATCATAAGCATACATTTTATTATGTACTTGCTTGGGACGCCTCATTTCTATCCAATAAATTAATTGTGCTAGTGTCACCACTATATCATTTCTAAGTTTCTTATCATCTAAACGATAATTCTGTAATTCAGATATCATTATAGGTTCATTGGGCATCCTAATAAGTCCCCAGAAAGGATTCTTATCTATCAAAACATCATCTACATAATCAATTTTCCGTTTCATCTTCGTACTCTGCCCTCCATCAAAAGCTGTCTTTAAACTAGTCATCATCTCTGACTTAGTTCTAGCTGTAATATCCATACTAATCGGTTTCAAATGTCTCAGGAATGCACTAGCGTTCTTACCCCCCAAAGCACTGCCGTCTATAATTAGCTTTCCTGGAAACTTCTCTTTAATCTCCTCTACTTTCAAGTACTGCATGGG
>Ga0075122_10001331_pt1 | contig 17725 bp, 23 predicted proteins | sample AntAceMetag02UKB_FD_69790 | JGI IMG/M metagenome (GOLD analysis project Ga0075122, IMG submission 69790) | Saline lake microbial communities from Ace Lake, Antarctica - Antarctic Ace Lake Metagenome 02UKB | ecosystem: Environmental > Aquatic > Non-marine Saline and Alkaline > Saline | place... | reverse complement strand
CGCTTCCTGCCTACCGTCAGGCAGGCGTCGCTTTGCTCCCCGCGATGACGTCGCGAAACGTCATTTCGCAGAACTCTTAAATATTGTAGTAGTAAATGATGCGTACACAAAAAACCACAAGGTAGAAAATTCTTGCCTTGTGGTCACAAAACTTTCACGCCTCATCTACTACCTCTTCACCGGACATTATACCTTAATACCCGGCCATGTCAATACAATAGTGGTTTTCCGCATCAAACCCAATCTTTTTTCGATTGCCCCACCCATTATGCCCTATTTGGGCAGTCCCGCTGACTTCTGAGGCAACCTAAATATAATCAGGTGATGCATATTTGGTGAATAAGCCTTTATCACTGCTAATAACTCTGCGTACAGGAATATGTTTCGGATGCGCGGCAGTATTCAGCCATGCCCAGGCATCATCAATCTCTTCAGCCTTAAAATAATGTGTCTCCGCCATAATGAAAACAGAATCAGCAAGTATCTCACTCATAACCTTCGTCCAGGAATGAGCTCCTACTATAGCTATATATTCAATACCTTTCACATGATTCTTGAGGAATTCGAACAATTCCCATTCTGACTTTACGTTTGCACCATGCATTTGATTAACGTCGATCAAAAGTCTGAGTTTATTGTTCGCCTGGCGGATAGCCTCTTCCATTTCAGGAAGAAAGCCCTGTATATCTTCGGTCGTAAATTTCCCATCTACAGAAAACCCAAGAATACTGGGATTTTTAGTCTCATATCTTTCTACACTCATATCATGCCTCCTAGGTTTTTGATAAAGACCGTCCATATATTATATAACCGTTACAAGATAAATTAAATATAAAATCAAAAAAAGTGAATATACAGGCCGAAGATCAGAGATCCTTCCTGCCGGAAGGCAGGCGTCGCTTTGCTCCTCAGGATGAGGGGTCGAAAACACCGCGACCCCTCATTATTTCTTATCGCTTACACTTTTTGTAGTATAATAATGCTCCATGAATATTCTCTTACTCGAACCATATTATACGGGCTCCCATAAAGCCTGGGCCGATGGACTTAAAAAATATAGTTCTCATAACATTAAGATCTTGTCTATGCCCGGAAGTTTTTGGAAATGGCGCATGCATGGCGGAGCTATAACTTTAGCCGAGAAATTCAGTAAATTGGATTTCTGTCCGGATCTTATCCTAGCAACGGACATGCTTAACTTGAGCAGTTTTTTAGCGCTTACGCGCGAAAAGACAGCGGGCATTCCTACGGCACTATACTTTCACGAAAACCAATTAACTTATCCCTGGTCCCCTATAGACAGAGACATAAAAAACAACCGCGATCACCATTACTCTTTCATAAACTATATTTCAGCGTATCTCGCGGATAAAGTATTCTTTAATTCAGGTTATCATAAAGACATTTTTCTTAAAGATCTGACGCGTTTCCTGAAAATGTTCCCCGACAACCAGGGCCTTAAAACAGTTGACGTAATAAGAAAGAAAAGCTATGTTCTTCACCTAGGGGTAGATCTTGCAAAACTATCCCGTAACAAACCAAAACCCGTGAAGAATAAGAAACCTTTGATACTTTGGAATCACAGGTGGGAACACGACAAAAATCCCGAAGACTTCGTTAACGCCTTGATATTATTAAAAAAGAAGAAAATAGATTTTGAAGTAGCTTTTCTGGGAGAATGTTTCAATAAGGTTCCGGAAACGTTTTTAAAAGCAAAAAAAGAGTTAAAGGCATCTATAGTACATTTTGGTTATGCGGAAGACCAGGCTGAATATATCAACTGGTTATGGAAGGCGGATATTATCCCGGTAACTTCTCATCACGATTTTTTCGGCGAGAGTATTGTCCAAGCGGTCCATTGCGAATGTATTCCCCTCCTGCCGAACCGTTTGTCCTATCCCGAAATTATACCTATCAAACAATATCCTGATAATTTCTATACAGATCAAGAAGATCTTATTAGAAAACTAGAAGATCTGATACTAAATCTTGACAGCTGCCCCTCTCCCAAAGAATCCGTCACCAGATTCGACTGGTCAAATATAATATCAAAGTATAATAAAAAACTGGATGGGTTCAAGAATCCATCCAGTTTTTGACAATTGACTATTGTCCTTTTTAATTCGGGTATCACCAGAAGTAGCTGGGGTTTAAACCCCAGCTACTTCTGGTGATACTATATCCTATTATCAAGGCGGGGCAACCCCGCCCCTACTACCTACTACGAACTACCCGTACAACTTATGGCGTTTATCTGCTATCTTTTTATCGGCTAGATATTCATCATATGTTGTATCGGCCCTGTCGATATACCCTTTGGGTGTAACCTCTATGATACGATTTGCTGCTGTTTGCACTAACTGATGGTCATGTGACGAAAAAAGAACAGTCCCTTTATATTTATCAAGCCCTTCATTCAATGACGCAATAGATTCCAGGTCCAGATGATTTGTGGGTTCATTTAGTATTAGAACATTGGCCATAACAAGCATCATGCGTGCCAACATACATCTTACCTTCTCTCCCCCGGAAAGAACATTAACTTTTTTAAAAACTTCATCACCCGAAAAAAGCATCCGTCCGAGAAATCCGCGTACAAAAGTCGACTCCGTATTATCTGTATACTGCATAAGCCAATCTATAAGCCCCATGTCAGTTTCAAAATAAACGGCATTATCTTTAGGATAGTATGCCTGTTTTGTAGACACGCCCCAACTGAACTGACCGCTATCCTGCTCGATCTCGTTCATGATAACCCGAAAAAGAACTGTCTTAGCAATATCATTTTGACCTACAAAAGCTATCTTGTCACCTTTAGCAACTACAATATTCAGATCCTTGAACATAACCTGACCATCAAGCGATTTAGAAAGACCTTCCATCTTTAAAATGTTTTTACCGGAATCGCGTTCCTGATCAAAATTGATATACGGATATTTTCTTGAAGATGGTTTAATATCTTCAAGCGTGAGCTTCTCCAATATCTTTTTCCGGCTGGTAGCCTGTTTTGCTTTAGATGCATTAGCGCTGAACCTCTTGATAAAATTCTGCAACTCTTGACGTTTTTCCAATATCTTTTTGTTGCCTTGATTTCGCTGCTCGAGTATGAGCTGGCTTGACTCCTTCCAAAAAGAATAATTCCCGGCAAAAAGTTGTATCTTCCCATAATCGATATCCGCGATATGTGTACATACTTTATTAAGAAAATGCCTGTCATGAGAAACAACAATAGATGTATTCTGGAAATTACATAAGAATCCTTCGAGCCAGACACAAGTTTCTACATCAAGATGGTTTGTAGGCTCATCGAGCAGAAGAATATCCGGATTACCGAATAGCGCCTGTGCTAAAAGTACTCGTACTTTTTGCCAACCCTCAAGCTGTTTCATCTCAACATCAAGCAGTTCTTGAGATATTCCAACATTACTTAACAGTTTTGCCGCATCAGCTTCGGCATTCCATCCATCAAGTTCAGTAAACTCCCCCTCAAGTGCGGATACCCTCATCCCGTCATCATCAGAAAAATCTTCTTTTGAGTAAATCTCATCTTTCTCGGCCATTATTTCATGCAGACGTTTATGACCCATCATAACCGTAAGAAGTACCGTATGTTCATCAAAAGCAAACTGATCCTGCTTTAAGACAGATATCCTTTTCCCCGGGGTCACAGAGACGTCTCCGGACGTGGTCTCCAGGTCACCTGAGAGTATCTTCAAAAATGTAGATTTTCCCGATCCGTTTGCACCGATCAATCCGTAACAATTACCCTGCGCAAACGTAATGTTTACTTTAGAAAAAAGTTTATGTTTTCCGAATTGAAGCGATACACCATTGGCTGTTATCATGTTCTTCCTCGCGTTTTTATCATAATATTCCTATATACAGAAGCTAGAGGATACAAAATCTCGGCACTTTTGTAAAGGATAAAGCGTTCGTAGTTCGTAGCCGGGGTTTAAACCCCGGCTACAATTGTGGACAACTTTTAGCCTTTCAACTAATAGCATATTAGTCAAACAATCGTTCACTATTCACTGATCAAACCTTTCCCTATACCCGCATTTCCGGCAAAGCGGTTCAACCACTTTTCTTTCTGAAAATCCTTTATAGAGATCCCTGGCTCTTTTTCCTTCTATGATCTCTTTGAAGCTGGCTTCATTTATATTCCCCAGATCAATTGTTCCTTCATTATCCAGACAACACGGAACTACGGTTCCGTCTGCAAGGATGGCAATCTGTTGCCTAAGACCCAAACAAAACCCTTCCTCACCTAGATCCGATATATCTTTATCCGGCCAATCAAAAAAAGACCGCTGACTAACATAAACATTATCCTTAAGTTTAAAACCGTTTCCGATGAACAGGGTCTCCTTTATGCCGCCTGAGACTTTAAAGAAATTTTCAAGCCTCCCTAAAATATACGAATTTTTACCTGTTTCCTGTACCCTTTGGTTAGAATTCTGCGTATCATCTATTTCCATATTCCACAACCTAAAACAAACGATCATTTTGGAAGACGGGCCCAGTTCTGTAATAAAATTAAAAACTTCATCAAGACATTCGTCTATATCTTTTATAGGCGTTTTTTCATCGAACCTATTTAATGAAAAATTTATAGATCTGATAGCGGGTTTTGACAAAAGTATATCCTTTGCCTCTTTGATCAAAGTGCCATTCGTAGTAATGTTTACCTCAAGAGCCCTCTCTCCGCATAGATCCAAAAAAGTGTCTATATCAGGATGCAGGAGAGGCTCTCCCATCACATGAAAGTAAAGATGCCGGGAATACCCCTTCACTTCATCAATGATCTTCTCAAACAGATCTCTCCCCATAAACTCCGGTTCCCGTGAAGTTTTAGGACATGCTCTGCAGCTAGCATTACATACATTAGTGATCTCAATATATATTCTTTTAAATTTTTTCATTGCGAATAAACAGCAATAGGGCACCCATTAAGAGTGCCCTATATTATACCTATTTTAGAATTACAAGAACTGTCTTCTTTTTACATAAAACTGTTTGCAGATTGAATTTTCGGAATATTATCCTCAACCTGTTTAGCGGGGATACCATCAACCTTATCTTCCCAGAACATCGGTCTTAAATGAACATTACAAAAATCTTCATGGTTATACATACTGAGGATACTACTACATTTCGGATACTTACATTTTCGGTGTCTGGGGGAAGTTTTAATCTGCATAATGTCTATCCTTCGCAGGGCCTGCCCCGCTACTTGTATTTAAAAGATTTTTTCTTCAAAAAAACACACAATCAACAAAATTCATATTATTTTTAATCATTATACTCTTATAATGCTATAAAAGATACGTAAATTATGGTTAACTCGGGATTCGTGACCCGGGACTTGTGGCTCGTAAACTGTGAGTAGTAAACAGTGAACAGTAAATAGTTGCCAATTGTTCACAATTGTAGCCGGGGTTTAAACCCCGGCTACAAACTACAGACTGCGCCGAAACACGGAGGTTTCACTGCACTTTGCTTGTGGAATCTGTAAGTAGATCTAAAGTGGTTTAACACGGTTTCGACACACCTCGCAAGGCCGACGCGGCAATCTATAGTCAATTGTCAATAGTCTAACATCTACCTTCTATCTTTATAGTCTCTACTATTAAACTTCCTCTCTTTTCCTTGACTTCTTTCTGCTATTTCTAAATAATAGTTCTATGAAGAAAACTTTAAAAACGATAGTCTTGCTTGTCTTTATTTCCGCTGCGCTTAATTCCGGACTATTACTAGCAGAAGACTATACTTATGACGATCCCTATTTTTCTTTTGAAAGATTCCTTCCTGCAATGCTTACGCTTGAGAATGTTCCGGAACAGAGCGGACCTCAAGGGGAAATAAATAAATTCGCAAAATCCTTTAGCGACGGCCTTTACGCCCTTACAGCAGAGGAATACCCTTTAGCCTTACACAAATTGCTCGAGGCACGCACAATCTGGCCGGAATACTTTGGGACAGATTTTCTAATAGCACTTGTTTATGAAGGCCGGGGAGATCCTCGCTCGGCGGCCAGATACTATAAAAGCTACTTACATAAATTAAAAACTTTAGAGGCAGGAGAATATCCGATCTCTGGAAGAATGATACAAAGTATAACTACAAGCGAAGCGGACAGTTACGACATAGCAGACGAATTAATAAGATCTCGTCTTACTTCACAAGGGATAGATCTAAAAGACGTAACCATTCCTCTTTCCCTTCCTCCGCACATCTTTCTATTTACATCCCTTATGGCGCTAAGCCTGCTGATCTATATGATCATCCACTATTTTATAAAACCATATATAAAACAACAAAAGAAAATAAATACTCTCCCCAGCGAAGGATACTGGATCTGCAAAAACTGCGGCACACCAAGCCTACTTCTAAGAAAAGAATGCGAAGAGTGCGGACGGTTGGGATAGAAGGTAGATGTTAGACTATTGACAATTGACCATTGACTATAGATTGACTGATCCTTCTTCGCTGTCATTCCGGCCGAACGAACCGAAGGTGAGGAAGCGGAGGAATCTGGAGGCTATTCAAGATTCCTCGATTTCGTCTGCTTGCAGCAGACTACACTCGGGATGACAGGAGATAAACGGTTTAAAGAGTCAGGGTTGTCTGGTACGACATTGGAGTGTCAGTTCACGATTTTCGATTGAATTTTTACTGGTGACTAGGAAACTGGCTACTGGAAACTAGTCTTCTCGTATCGGTCATTCTCCGTCAATAGTCTATAGTCAATGGTCAATTGTCTACCCCAAATACCCCTTTATAGTTTCCATAAAGATATTCGCATAATTTTTTACTTTTCTATCTCCGACCCCGTATATCTGACCAAAGTCATCTACTGTCACCGGTTTCACGGCAGCCATATGTTTCAAAGATTTATCCCCGAAAATAATATATGCGGGCACCCGTTCTTTTTGAGCAAGCTCTGTACGCAAACTTCTGAGAAGCTGAAATAGCTCCTCATCTACGCCTTCCCATTCTTTTTCTTTTTGCGCTTTACGTTTTTTCTCGCTTTTCTTTTTCTTGGCGAAGGCGATCGGTTTAGCTAGGGTAGGTATTATTTCTCCCGCTAGAACCATATGCCCAGTGCTCGTCACAGAAAGCGTCGAGAACTCTTCTTCTCTTTCAAGAAATCCCTGCCCAACCATCTGCTCTATCATATACCTTATAAAGGCCAATGTTGAAGACTCCATACTTCCAAACCCTTCAAGATGTTGCTGCCCGAGACGCAAAATCTTCTCGGTCATACTTCCTTTTAACACATTCGCTATATGCCCCGCGCCAAACCCGTAAGTCTTTCCTTCTCTGACATTATTTATACACAATATTATTGCCTGACCGATAAGTGCCGCATCTTCCACCATATCAAGCTCTTTCAAGCAATAATCACACGCACCGCAATTCTCTTTCTCATATTTCTGCCCAAAATAATTTACTAAAACTTTATGCCGGCACTGCGCGCGGGAACAAAAATTATATATTGCTTTTAGTTTATCCATAGGAATTTCTTGTTCCGAAACTTTCTCAATGAAATAACTCCATGTACGATAATCCATTCCCCCATATAACATATAACAAGCCGACTCAAGTCCATCACGTCCGGCACGTCCTGTTTCCTGATGATAATGCTCAATACTTTTAGGCATAGTAGCATGAAGAATGAACCGTATATTCGACCGATCTATCCCCATACCAAAAGCAACTGTAGCCACAATAATATCCACTTCTTCTCGTGCGAACATATCTTGATTATCATGCCGCACTTTATCAGGAAGTCCCGCATGATACGGAAGATTTTTATATCCCATCTTATTAAGTTTCTCGGAGACAGAATCTACATCTTTCCGCCGGAGACAATAAATGATTCCCGGTTCGTTTTCATGTTTCCTCAAAACATCTACTACCTGTGTCATCATATTTGTGCGCTGTTCGACGCGGTAAGTAAGATTGTCTCTATCAATATGTCCTATATGCTCATCAGGCGCGGTCCATTTTAGCTGTTCAACAATATCCCTCTGAACAGCTTTTGTAGCAGTAGCCGTAAAAGCATGTATATTCGATACATTGAAAAGCTCTTTTATCATCCAAAGATTACGATAATCCGATCTGAAATCATGTCCCCAATGACTAATACAATGCGCTTCATCAATAACAAAGAAAGAAAGTTTAACCGACCTTAATAGGTCGACCATCTCTTCATTCTGTATCCTTTCAGGCGCAATGTATAAAAGTTTCACGCCGCCATCTCTTATCTCTTCTATCACTGCGTTCTGTTGACTAACAAGCATCCCCGAATTCAAACATCTTGCCTCGATCCCTTTATCCCGAAGATCGTCCACCTGATCTTTCATCAGAGATATTAATGGAGAAACAACAACCGCCAGACCGTCAGTCAATAAAGCCGGTAACTGAAAACAAAGCGATTTCCCTCCCCCGGTAGGCATAACAGTCAGACTTTCTCTGCCCTCCAGAACGGACCTCATCACCTCAGCCTGAAACGGCCAAAGAGATGTATATCCCCAATACTGTTTCAGCGTATCAATAATTTGTTGTTCGTTATACTTTTTCATAATTAGAAATTAAATGGTTAATAATCGAAAAGTTAATTTGCACAGTGCATAGCGCATGGTTCATGGTGAACGACTACCCGTTTTAAAAGTTCAAAAGTTTAAAAAGTCGAAAGATCCGTTTACCCGAGTACTTGTCTCTTCGAAGCTGTACCATCTTTTTAATTTTATACCTGTCCCACAAAAAGAACAAGCTTGTTTTGTTTTTCTTAATAAATTTAAGTCAGTTATCCACAATAGTAGCCGGGGTTTAAACCCCGGCTACGCTTAATCTTGATCAATTAAAATCAGATATCCGATAGAATGAGAACACTTCTCACCTTTTCTCTTTAACTTTCTTATAGGCTTTTGGTGTACGAATACGAGCTATCCGCCGCGGTGATCCATATTGTAATGCTCAATAAACAAACAAGAACATATTTCAGTGAAAATCTGACATATCACCCTTTCTCCTTAAAAACGTCTTCAAAAAAACTACGCTCTTAATCCTCTCGCTTAAACGAAAATTTAGGCTTTATTTTTACTGAGCTTCCATCGACCTCAAGTACCGGGTATGCTAAAAAATTTATGGGTCCTGATTTCGGTCCCGGGTCTAATACCAGGTCGCGCCCGCGGCTTAATTCTAGACGGTTTGCGGGATGATGGCCAAAATAATACGTTGATAGGCTTGTGTATTTATCGGCTTCTGAGATATCTATGGGCCACCATTTTCCGTCAGCATAAAACTCTACCCAGCAGTGATACCCGTCAACGCCCGCGTCATTACGGCCCGAAGGGATCGCCGCGCCTATAGCAAACCTTGCGGGGATACCTACGCTACGTGCCAAAGATATAAAATAAGAATGATAATCCGTACAGTTACCCGTACCTATGTCACACGCGTAAACAGCGTCACCTTTACCCCATCCTTCTCCGTGTTTAATATATTTTATCTTATCGATAACATGATCGTAAAGCGCACGTGCACGGACAAGATCACCTTTTTTACCGGCTACGATATCTTCGGCTATATCTTGGAATTTTTCGTTGGTGGGGACTAACTGATCCGGTTCAAGACTTTTTTGCCAATCTTCGGTTTTGGAACGATATCCGGATTTTTCGAGACGTTTGACTTTGTACGTAATATCAACGGTTTTTTCACTATCTTCCGGACCTAACTCAAAATAAAGGATTTTGTTACCATGTTTAGTCTCGTCTAATACACGATATTCTTTAGGTGAGTCAATATTTGTCATTTCAACGGTTTGGAACTCATCTGTTTGAGGTAATGGGATCCACATCCGAGCAACATCCGTAAAAATAGGAAGTTTAGCGATATAGAAGAACTCGAATTCGTCGGTACCTTTGATGACACCTAAAAGTTCCGGTCTTGCGCCTTCTACGGGAACTTTGTCCCATCCGCCTTCTGCATTCTGTTCCCAAGTATAAAAAGGTATGCCGTTAAGTTTATGCAGAGTGGTCTCGGTTACGGTCATGTTCCCGGGATCGCCTGAAAGAAAGAAATCTACGTCGTATACATCACCGTCGGTATTGACCAGGTCCACACAAGCGAAATGCCTACCCGGCCCGAGTGTCGCCAAATATTCCGTATGTACACGCACAAGTTTGAATAGATATTCGGTACCGCCTGAAATAAGTCTAAAATATCCTCCGCCCAGATTAGACTGATCTTCAATATACGTTTCTATCCCGGTTTGTATGTCGCCGGTTACCACGTTAGGTATGGCAGCCGTTGATATTTCCGAAAACATAAAGCATAATACTATGCTCGTTATCACCATCCGTTTTCTGGACATAATAATCCCTTCTATTTTTTTTCAATCTTCTGACGTTATGCTTCCTTTCAACTATTATGTTGTAGGATGATCTGCTTCCGGATGTTCCGTTCCAGTAAGATTCTCGGCTTTTTTTGTCGCACAAGCTAAACAGTCTTCTGACGTACATCCTTCACATTCCGCAATAGTAGCGGCCTTTTCAGTTGTTTTTGCTGTACAAACCGCGCAATCTTTTGACGTGCATCCCGTGCATGCTGCAACACTGGCTACGGTTGTTGCTGCCGGGTGTTCTACTGCTTTGGCTACTGCTGTTTTTGGATGTTCAGTTGGATGCTCGGCTGCAGATATCCCTGCAAACCCTATACCTAGCACCAGAACAATAAGCATACATGTTAATACTTTTTTCATCCTTGCCTCCTTATGTATCTGATTGATACGTTCAGATCTTTGTATCATTGTATTATACTCTCACAGCTAGTTCTGTAAAGATTATTAAGATTATCGGTAAGTTTTATTCGGAAGGGATTTTTTATCTTAAAATGTGGTCATTTCTCTGACTTTCGGGATTATCGTTGCCTATAGAACATGTTGGGACTTCCCAAAAAGCGCCGATCTCGTATTTCCCGCCTTCAGGACAAATCGGTTTTTTATTACAATAGGCCGGGACGAGATCTCGGAGGAACCTGGAAAGTCTGCAAATTAACCGAGAAAAGTATAAGAGTAACCGGATATACTGCTACGGCTAACCCGAGAAGGAAGAACAAGATCATCTTGATTATATCGCTTTTTTGATTATCTTCGCCAGATCCGCCGGTTCCCCGTCGCCGTCTTATCCTGCGAAAGACGACACGAATAGTGTAATAGACAACGTATACAAGACTTATTACAGTCATGTATATGTACAATATCACGGATAATATCGCACGATACTTTTCAGGATCAGTTACTCCCGGTCTTGGCCGGATTATGCTCGGGATAAAAACCATACCTAAAAGCATTAAAAAGAGGAATAGTAAGATTAGAGTACTATTTTACGGATCTTCATAATTAAATGCTCTTTATAAGGGGCGACCCTTGCGGTCGCCCCTTATCTAACACATCTCTTATCCTTTCATGATAGTTAACGCTACATACGGAACAATATTAAGAAAGAATACGGCTGCTCTGAAGAACGTTGTCCCGAAATAATGTATCTCATCAAACTTTTCTACCGAGATCTTGTAAAATTTACTATGTATTTTGTAGACAAGATTATGTAATACAGTGGTCCCCAAAAACCACCATATAAGCAATCCCAGGTTGATCACAGAACACCAGCCTAGCATTATGCGTAATGTTTCAATCGGCATTTGATACCTCCTTGTTTCCCTCAAGCATACCATCCCTTAAAATTTTAGCAAAGAAATGGTACCTTAAAAGGGTTCAGTTCTGATCTAAACAGGTATTATTCATCACACTTTCCCTTTTTCTTTGTTTCGGGTTTATCTTCATCTTTCCCGAATTTAACCCTGCCCGCTAAAACGCACCCCTCCGCGCCGGGTTTGCATTCTTTTTTCCGTAATTCACAAAAGTCATTATCCTGATGAGGGCAAGTCCAGCTCATATTTTTATTTTTGTTTGAGTATACTCAACGTACGTTTTAATTATGCCCTTTTAAATAAGAAATTTTACCGGTACTCCACCGGATTTATTCCCCGTCCCGGACCTTTATACCTGCGATATCTTTTTACGTCGCTGCTCCCCTTGTCGACAAGTACCGCGCTTACTGGACATAGGTTGTAACATTTCATGCAGATGATACAGTCCGTTCCGGAAACCGCACCTTTGTCTTCATCTATGGTTATGTTATTTTGCGGGCACACGCGGTAGCAGAGTCCGCATCTTGTGCATTTATTACTATCGCACATGAAGAATTTCTTAGCATAATTAGTGAAGGCTTCTAAACCCATACGCTGAAACCAACCGAAGAATCTGGAGAAAGGAGAAGTCCCGTCATTTTTTCTTTTTCCCTCAAGAACTGAGGAACAAAGTTCTTTCAGGCGGGACTCTGCTTCGGCGAATAGCTTATCCTGCTTATCTTTGTCCGGAACTTTCCAGAGATTCCATCCGGGTATATTTATGTTTATGGACATGGTAAGGTGGTCCACATAGAATGCGTCATACCCTTTCTTTTTAAGGATCTTCTTCCAGTGCATTCCGGTATCCCCCGTAAAAACGGCGCAGTCCCCTACAAGAAAGATTTTCTTCCCGCCCCCGTCTTTCATTTGATTCATTTTTTCTCTAATGGAGTCGGGTATATCCGATCCCCATACGGGATAGAATACACCTATCATATCGCAGTTTTCGGCGAACTACGGGCCCGCCTTGACAGATTCGAAGAGGTTAACAGTATGCCCCTTCTCTTCGATAATTTTCTTGGCTTCCTGAACTAGCCAGAGCGTATTGCCTGTTGACGTGAAGTACAAAAGATTAATAATCATTTTTGTCTCCCTCCTTCTCGTTTCTGATCTCTACTAACCCTTTATAGCCTTTTCAAGCGCTTCCTCATAATACTTGTTGATCTCGTTTTGAACTTTACCCGATAAATAATTTTTACTCCGAGATTCGGACGCGCCATATTTCTTCTTTCGTTTTCTTTTTAAAAATTCCGGTCTTTCGACTTTTACTCCATATACTTTACACCCATTAGCCACTTTCCCGTCTCCGGAAACAACAACAACGTCAGATGCTTTTGAAGTTTTACTCACTATAGATATTATCCTGTCATCCGCCTCTTCCTTTGACCCGGTGAAAACACATTCCACGCCCCAGAGCTTTGACCCCTCAAAATTAACAACTCCATCCTGCCCGTCGTAAACAATACAGATCTTCCCGTTAAATCCGTTGCCTTGCTTCCAATTGATCATGAAATTAAGAAGTCCTCTCCTGGCCTCACAAAGCCCGCTCTTGATCTTATCGGAAAGCTCCGGCAACTCGTAAATAACATTATAGGCGTCTAATATTAACAATTTCATATATACCTTTGTCGTATCTTTTATCTGCTGTTATAGCCATTTTTTTCTTCTGAAATATACAAGCATTCCTATGGCAATAACTCCCATTATTCCCAAGGCAAATATATATCCAAACGGCCATCCCAATTCAGGCATGTTGAATTTAGAAACAGAGGGATCGAAATTCATCCCGTATATACCCGCTACGAACGTAATAGGGATGAATATTGTCGCTATAATTGTAAGCACCTTCATTACCTCATTCATCCTATTGCTTATACTTGACATATAAATATCCAAAAGACCCGAAACCGTATCTCTAAAGGATTCAATCGTGTCAATTACCTGAATAGTATGATCATAAACATCCCTGAAATACATCAGAGTTTTTTTCTGGATTAAAGGAGTTTCATTCTTTTCTATGCCGCTTATAACTTCCCTTAATGGCCATACGGTTTTTCTGAGAAAAATAATGTCCCTTTTAAGCCCGTGTATTGTCTGAAGATTCTCAGGCGTCGGATTATTTATAAGACCATTTTCCATGCCTTCTATCTTTTCGGAAATATTCTCCATTACGACAAAATAATTATCTACAACCGCGTCTATGATCGTATAAGCCAGATAATCTGTTCCCATATTTCTTATCCTGCCTTTTGCTTTCCTAATACGTTCTCTGACTCCATCAAAAACATCCCCTTCTTTTTCCTGAAAAGTGATAACAAAATTTTTCGCCAGGATAAGGCTTACTTGTTCGGAAACAATATCGTTTTTTGACTCGTCAAAGTAGATCATTTTTAAGACGATGAATATATAATTGTCAGAATCTTCCATTTTAGGACGCTGACCTGTGTTTACAATATCCTCAAGCACTAATTGATGAATGTCAAACTTTCCTCCGAGTTCCTGTATAAGCTCTATATCCTGAAGACCATTAACATTTATCCAGGTAATAGTATTTGTCCCTTTGTAACCGAAATATTCTTCAATATTTTTAACTCCCTTTTCCTCAAAATGTTCCTTACCGTAATCAATAACTGTAATATTAGGTTTTTCAGCCCTTTTTTCGCCAACATAAACAAGGGTGCCCGGTACTTGTCCTGCTGTCTTTGACTGTTTTTTTATTAGCTTCGACATCATTATCTCCTTCTCTGCCTTTACAGACCTATTGCCTTTATCTCTTTATGGGTCAAGGCATTGTTAAGCGTTATTTTTTTGTCTGAAAATGAAATATACGTTGGGTCGACGTCATCTACCCAGGAACCGCAGTTAGCATATATTCCCTTCTCCACTTTGTTAAGTTGCGCTCTATGAGTATGCCCGAATATAACTATTTTAGCACCCTTTTGTATATGGTTTTTCACCGCATCTTCAAACTCCCCGAAATGTCCTCCATTAATAAGGTATTCTTTTGAAGACGGAGTCATTTTGTTTCTAATTATTGCCGCCTCTCGAAGAAACTCTTCTGTTTTTTCAACTTTACTCTTTAGCCATACATCTATGTCCGGATTTACAATGCGTTCCATTCCTGCTATTAATACACTAAAATATTTTCCTAACGGCCGCTTTAAAGACCGCATTGGGTTTGTGTATCTATTGAAGATATCATATTGGTTCCCGTGTTCGCAAATAAGTTTGTCTTTTTCATCTCGGTATTCTTTTTGTATTCCTATTCCCGATCCAACAAGTCTTATAAAAGGTATGTAATCGTGATTTCCAACGACATAAGTGACCTTTATTTGCCTTGAAAGCGTTAATAATTTATTTACAACCTCCCTATGACAAAAAATTATTCTATCAAGTTTGGCCTGCCATAACTCAAACAGATCTCCCGCGATTATAAGTTCTTCGGATTCTTTTTCAACAAAATCCAAAAAAGACAACAATTCTTTATCTCGATGAAAATCTTCGGTCTTAGACCCATCTCCCAAGTGAATATCGCTTATGAATATCTTTTTAACTTTGGCCATTCGTTTAAACCTATACCTCTATTTTTTCCATAGGCTGCTCGCAACAAACCAGTTCTCCTTCACCGGCCTTCGTTACGGTTACCTCATTGCCGCAAACATTACATTTATAATTCTCTCCTGCTTTTTCTACCTTCATTTTAATCCTCCTTTTTTATTTACCCCAAAAATCATCTGCTTCATTTTCCATCTTATCAAGTCGAGTATAGTAATCAGGGAATTCATTAAGATGAGCAAGCGCGATCTTACCTGTAGAGAGAGGATCGTTGTCCGTAACATTCGTTATCGGGTCACAGACCCCGTGTTCGAGTTCAACATCCATCCCTCGCCTGAATTGTTCTACATCAAATTTATCCCACTTTATCCCCAGCTTCTCTCCTATCTTTTTAGCTTCGTTAGAACTAAAAACTTTTTTGCTACTCATAAAACCTCCTAATTAATTTACGTTCATGAATAACGCACGGAAACAATAAGGTCCCCCTTATGATCACATGTTGGACACATCTTCCCAATACCTTTTAGCCTTAATTTTTGTCCGTTCTTTGTTCCTTTATTAATATTCAAAGTGATTGTTCTCCCATCACTCATCCTGACTTTCACTTCACCACCGCTACGCACTATATTTTGAGGTATGCTTATCTCCGCATATGTATCTGTGTCATATTTTTCCTGTCCCCCTGTATCCGTAAAATGATATACCGTGTGAGCTCCTGTTCCTTCTGACCCCTTAAATCCTTGAAAAATATCAGACAAGTCATCAAAAGAAAAATATCGACTATATCCTCTTGTTTTTTGGCCTCCCGTTGCCTGGCCAAAATGATTCATCAGGTCACTGAAATCAAATCCCGACTGCGAGGCAAAATCTCCTGATCCGGGACCGCTCCTAAAAGCATAGTCTCCTTTTTTGTAGTCATCATATTCTTTTTTGCGCTTTTCGTCTCCCAGAACATAATATGCCGCAGCAACTTCTTTAAACTTCTCTTCACATTCTTTTTTCTTATCTTCCGGACACTTATCAGGATGATATTTAAGCGCCAGTTTCCTATATGCCGCTTTTATCTCGCTAAGGGAAGATCCCTTCTTAACTCCCAATACAGCATAATAATCTTTTTCGTCCATTTCCTTTTATCTCCGTATTTAAATTATGAAATTCTTATTTTCTTTGGACTATCCACCATGTAACCGTTATCTATCGTGCTTATGCGCATAAGCTCCGACCCAACCGACAATAATCCCCGTGATTAATGTCCCTATAATCACCGTTGCTCTACTGGTGCTGAATGACCATAGAAGAAGTTGGATCTTAACAGTTTCGTGATTTTGTAAAATAAAAACCAACAAAAGAAACACTAACCCAAGCATAACAGACCATTGCCATTTCATGATATAATCCTTTTTTCCCTTTGAGTACTAAGTGGTACCGCCTCTATTTTTATATACTCCGCTTCGCAATACTTTACTGATCTTTTCAAGCCACTGCACTACTGTCAGGACAGATACCGCAACTATACACATTACCAGCGCCTTTCCGGAGTATCCCAAGCCCTATAGAAGCGCCCAAGCTGGCCAATAACCATACCACGGCCGCTGAGGTCACACCCGAGACGATATCCCCTTTTGTCATTATTACACCCGCTCCAAGAAAGCCCACACCGGTAACAAGTTGTCCCAATACTCTCGCAGCACTATTGTCTCCTCCGAGATCAAGTCCGAGGGTTATGAAAAACATTGTAGACATTCATATTAATATACTTGTCCTTATACCTACGGGTTTCCCTTTCAGCTGTCTTTCCAGTCCAATGAGAAAACCACAGATAATAGAAAAGAGTATTTTCGTCCATAAAACCATATCCAGTAATTCTTCCAGAATATCCCCTCTTTTTCCCGTCTTTTACTTTATCTTTTCAAAATTGGTCCGGGCATCTTCGAGATCGTAACCTTCAAGCATATTCATTTCCTTAACTCTTCCCGAAAAATACCTGATAATAAAATAGTTCTCATCATCAATTCTGTATAAAGCTTTTTTCTTTTTAATGGGCAAAAATCCTCCGGTTAAAGGTTCCTCCATGGTCGGCGCTCCGTATTTCTCATTAATGACCTTCTCATGTGCCCCCATTTTGATCTGAAAATGTTCCATCTCAGCCACACATGTCACAGTGAGGGCTATCAGGATCATACCTGTACAGGCGCCAATAAATATTTTGTTCATCGTTCCTCCTCATTTTTATCTATATTTCGTACCCTTTCATTTTATTTATTTTATTCCGGATGTTCAAGCAAATAATAAAGTATCACTACTGTCTCGTTGTTTAAAAAATACTTCTTGTAACTTATGACAAAACTTGCAGTTATATTAAAAAAGACTTTTTTCGACTTGAAATCGATTTTATACTATGACCATTCCAGTA
>Ga0075122_10001329_pt1 | contig 17738 bp, 9 predicted proteins | sample AntAceMetag02UKB_FD_69790 | JGI IMG/M metagenome (GOLD analysis project Ga0075122, IMG submission 69790) | Saline lake microbial communities from Ace Lake, Antarctica - Antarctic Ace Lake Metagenome 02UKB | ecosystem: Environmental > Aquatic > Non-marine Saline and Alkaline > Saline | place... | reverse complement strand
GAACTGTTTCTTCAGCGATGCTACTGACTGGACAACTTCCTCACTGTTTTCAGCTAATTTTTCAACCAGGTTCTTATCTATCAGCGTGATTTCGATGAGCATATCAATCTTCTTGAACATGCTATCCAAGAACTCTATATCAACGTCCTGCAAACCCGATTGTTCTTTAGTTTCTAATAGCGATTTGAACTGTTTCTTCAGCGATGCTACTGACTGGACAACTTCCTCACTGTTTTTAGCTAATTTTTCAACCAGGTTCTTGTCTATCAGCGTGATTTTTCCGTGTATTTTTTTAAGATCAACAAGAAGAGATTGTAATCGCTTTGCCTCTACCTTTAAAACCACGAGCTGTGCATCCGTAAGGGTGCGTAACAGGTCGGTCTTGAAAAAGCTCTTAACCCACTCTACCCTAGATAACGATTTGCTCAATAAATCTATTTGTTCGTTCAAAACATCTAACGCTGCCTGATTTTGTTCCCAGTGATCAGGAAAAAAACCGCGATTTCTAATTACATGTAAAGATTCAAAAAGCGTGTTAAGCTCTATTCTTCGGACAAGGCCTTTTTCAAGTGTGTCTATCTTATCCTTAATACTTTTTTGCACGGCTAGTGACTGTTTCGTGATGAGTTCATCGGTAATATTGGTCTGGGCTTTCTTTAACGCGACCATGGCCTCAGAAAGTTTCTTTTTACGAAGTTCAACCTTATCATTTTGCAACAGATCTATTTCACCTATCACTTTCTCAATATTCTCAACATCTGTTACGATTTGAGTTACATCTTTTACACGCTGTTCTTCCTCTAGACGCTTGTTCTCATCTCGAATACTCGTAACCTTATTATCATATTCTTGTAACTCCTCAATATCAGCTGCATCCTCTTCAATGTGCATGTCTGCCATTGCATCTATTATTTTTATACGTTGTGCTTTAATTTCATCTTCTGTTGATATAACGGTAATACTTTCGGTGATTTCTTGAGTTAACTTCCGAAAAGCTTTCATTTCCGCTTCTTCAACCATAAGTCTTTGATCTTCTCTTATAGAAGCAACTTTTTTAGCGTATTTTTTCATTACTTCCAGATTAGCCTCATCAGAAAGATCCGGCGTTTCATCAATGAGTTCACTAAGCTTATTTTGTACTTCAATAAAATCTTCTTCCGAAGAACTTTCAGTCATTGAATCAATAAGCCCAAGTGCATTCACTTTAAAATCAGCTATAGTCGCGAGCGCTTCTCTCTCTTTTGTCTCTAATTCTCTTTTTTCTTTTTCAATCGCTTCAGCTTCTTCTTTTTTATCACGAACAGCGATCATCGCATCTACCTTTTTCTCGAGTTCCCCTAATCTTTCGTTAGCAACAGCTTTAGGTAGACCCTCAAGGATATTGAGGTCTGCGTTGTTTTGAAGCACGGTACGCGCATTAACCAAATCTTCTTTGGTTGATTCTTCAGTAATGCTGGAAATAATGATATCAGCACTTTTATTAAACTCCTCTGTCAGCATAGGCACTGCTTCGTTTAATATGTAAGATTGATATCCTTCCTTTAAGGATTTAAACTCCGCTTTGACATCATCCATCATTTTTACCGGCACTGCATAGATTTCTGTCAGTGTTTTGTCCATTTTTTCTTGAAGTGATTCTATTTCCTCAGAAAAGATATTTTTGTACCCCTTCTTGTTAAACGCGGCTATTTCATCTCTTATTTCATTAAGTTTCGCTGTGTCCTCACCGAGTGCATTAAAAAATTTAACTGATTTAATGTTCTCAGCATAGACCGTGTTTTTCTGTATCTGCCATCCGATTTTCGCAGCGTCCTGTTCCAGTGCAGACAAAGCTTTTTCTATATCAACAATCTTTCCGGAAACCTGTGTTATCATATCCGGATTTTTTTCAATTTTATCAGTAAGCTCTTTTATTTGCCCCTGTGTCAATGCAAGCGCATTTTGAAGTTTTATTTCCGCGATCAAGTTCCTGATGCTCGCCACTTGCAGAGCTAACACAGTATCTTCAGAAAACCCCTTATACCCTTCAACCTTTTGCAATTTCCCCTCTACAAGATCAATCTTTGTACCTACCGACTCAACAGTATCAGCTGTTATGTTTATTGCGTCAAGCACCAGGCCATTCAATTCTTTTCTTACCGTAATAGCTGCATTAAGACTGTTGATGTTTTTTATAAGGGCCGCAACTTTTTTATCTATGATTTTGTTTTGTTCATCAGTAAGTTCTGCAAGCGCGGCTTCAGTGGATATCTTGTTCACATTAAGCTTATCTGTTGCAATAACAACTGACAAACGGATAAGATCAACAAGTGGTTCCATGGAAAGAGGATCTCTTTCAATAGAGGTATTCAATGTCTGGAGACTATCGGTAATAATCTCTAAAGACGCTTCTTTTTGCTCGAGCTGTGTTTCAAATTCTATGAGTTTGACCGCTGATTCTCCCGTAACTCCCTGAATAAGTTTACTGATTTTTAGGGCTCTCTCCCTTAAAGAAACAATGTCTTTATCCTGAATTAAATCAGTTTTCCCTATATGGCCTAAAAAAGCATAAAACTGATTGAGCCCGCCATTTGAAGCTCCTGAACCAAACTTTCGCCCACTAATAATCCATATGCCACGTTTTGATAATCGGTTAAGCAGTTTTTTTGTTTGCGTAGAATCAAGTTTTTCGAGGTCTAACTGTGTATATCTTTCATGCAACTTTTCAGCGGCAATAATGTCATTTTCCAATATAAGTAATTTCTTACATATTTCGAACTTATTGTCAAACTCTGGACCAACTTCGTGTGCACTCCACTCTATTGTTCTAATCAGCCTAAGATTGGACCTTGCAGCATTAACCAACTTATCGTCTGACGCATACGACCTAGAGGATTCTCCTTTAAATTCTTTTACGCTTATTTTATATTTTTCAAATTCAGACTCTACCGTTTCCGCGCTTTTCTTCTGACCATCTGTCGGTGGAGGAGCAAGTTCTTTTTTAGGTTCTTCAACCTTTTTACGTTTATCAGCAGCTTCAAATGCTGATAGATCCAATGCAATCTTTTCTCGTTCTTTCCTGAGCACGTCGAGTTTAGAAGAAGATTGTTTAATCTCTTTCTGAAGGCCCGTGATGCTTTCAGAAAGAGTTGTTATTGAAGAGGTTATTTCCTTTCCTTTGCCAAGCAGGCCTCGCATTTCTGAATGTTTATTGTTACGATCCTTTAGCAAACGTTTAAGCTCTTTAGCCAACGCCACTTCTTCTTCAACCAAAACATCTATATTAGCTGTTATAACACCAGTTTCACCATCGGAAATCTTCTGTGCGGCGGCTTGTATTCCGGTTTCTGACAGATCTAGCACAGTTTGTAACTGCTTTAATTCATTAGCAATATCAGCTTTATCAGACGGCACTTCCATTTCAAACAATACAGCATATGTCGGACCAAATGATTCGATATTTTTTTGCAATTGTCTTTTCCTCTCCTCAGCTTGTTCTTTCGTTGTAAACTCTTGTCCGCTGAGATATTTTAATTCCACCGACAGATATTCTTCGATAGCACCAATTTGCAGTGCCGATTTTGACCCAAGCAATTCCTTCTGTCCTTCCATCACTTTATCACCAACATCTTTGATCTCTTTCTTCAAATCTAAGAATGCAAGCATCAGATAATTGGTAACAAGCGTTTTTTCGGAGAGATCAGTAAATACCGCATTAAGCGCACCGATCGCCTCCGTAATATCCTTCTCAGTTATTGCGCGTTGTGCAGTTATACCAATATCAACACCCTCTTTGATATCAGCTTCAATAAATTCTCTAAAAAGACTTCTTATCCTCTTAAAAGGACTGATCTTTGCCAGAAGGAGCTCTTTTTGTTTCTCAGCATCATCTTTTTTATCTACAACTACTGTTAACTGCTTTTCAATAGTCATTTTTTCAGCGATCAATGCCTCACGATCTTTTACTGTTTGTTTTATTTTGTCTTTTACACCCGCAAGCTCTTCTTCTTTTTCGCGTATATCTTTATCAATCCCTTCCAACTCTTCCTGATAGCTGGCTGCAGACTCAGATAACGCATTATGCTGATTAGTTTTCTCTTTAAAAGTTTTTTCCTGTAAAGCTATATCTTTTTCCAATGAGCCGATATTAGCTGTAAGCTCTTCATTCTTCTTAAACATATCCTCAAGACTAGCATTTACACCTTCTACATCCCGGACAAGCTTTTCATTGTTCTCCTGAGCTGTTTGAAGTTTTTCATTTAACCCTAATTTTTCTTTTTCAAGCTCCTTTTGCAAAACGGTTAACTGCTTAAGACTTTCAGACACAGTTTCTTCATTTTCTTTAAGAGTATCAATACTGCTTAAAAGCGACTTTTTCTGCCGTTGCTGAAGAGCATTCGCGCGCCCCAGATGCTCGACTTCCCTCCCCAATTCGGGTATAACAGTTTTCTTGTAAGCGGATATCTCACCCTGGATCTGCGTCACTTTCTCTTCTAATTCCTTTTTCTGGACGTCCAAAAGCATGAGGTCTCTATTTAAACCCACTATCTTATCACCCAGTTTAGCAACAGCATCTTCTTGTTTCTCTCGTTTCTCTTTAATATCAGCGGTTATATCGTCCTCAATCGACTTGAGTTTAATATTATTTCTCTCCACTTCAGCCTGCAAATTTTCCTTTGCTTGTGTTTTGTCTTTAATTCGCTTAAGAAGACCGTCAGATTCATCGATTAACGTCTGAATATCCTTAGCCAAACGGGCAAGCTTTTCGGTTTCGTCGAAAACCTTATCAATTAGCTCTTGTTTTTGATTCTGAAGATCTTCAGTCTTCTTCCGAACTACTTGTAACTTTTCTTTTTCCTCGGACAACTCTTGCCTCGTTACAAGCTGTTCTTTCTTCGCCTCAGGAATCTTCACTTCTTGAAGATCTTTGATCTCACTCTCTGTATCCTTGCTTTCCGCTTGTATCTTTTGTCTTTCTTCAAGAAGATTATTTTTTTGGGTATTGAGCGCCCTGAGATTCTCTTTTACGTCGGAAAGAGACGTTTCCAGGTTTGTTTCTTGTTTTTTTAACTCGGATAGATCTTTATCTAAATCTTTATTGTCTTTTTTACTAACAGTAATATCAGTCTCTACTGTTTTTAAAGATTCTTGCTTAGCCTTCAATTCTTTCTCTAATTTTTGTTTGCTATTCTTTAATTCGACAAGTGCCACAGCTAAACCGTCTCTGTTTTTTGGCATCTTATTTATTTGATCGTTAAAATAGGCGATATTTTTATCTAAACTCGTTTTTTCTTCTTCAAGAACACCCTTCATATTCTCCAGCCCTTCAAGCTCTGCTTTAGCTGTTTTTACCTGATTTTTCAGTACGGTAATTTTTTCTATGAGTGTGGCATCTGTTTCGTTTATATTCTGTATAGCGGTAACGATCTTTGATTTAAGCGCTTCAAGGGTGATCTTCATCCCTTCCCATTTAACCTTTACAATGTTTCTCTGTGCAACTTGCTCATCTTTGAGATCACCGATCTCAAGCGCATCCCTTTCAGCCTGAGCGACTTCACCCAATAGTGTTCCAATATCCTTATAACCGGCTATTTCACCACTAATCAACGTTCCCAAACCGGCCTGTAGATCACTTACTTCCTTCATCTTGCTTTCGAGCTTGCGTGCGCCGTTAAGCACTTCACCACAGAGCAAGATTATCTTACTGTCCTGATCCTCAATCTTTAGTACCAATCCTGCATTTTTTGCAATAAGCTCTCTGTTTTCTTCTTCCCTTACCGTAGCAATAAGCTTGTCTCTTTGAGCTATGATATATTCCCCAACCTGTTTCAGTACATCTTCGGATGAAACAGCACTCAAATTCTCGTCTATTTTGCCCTGCACCGCTTTAAGCTCATCCAGTTTGCCTCGTGCAGACATGCCTGAAGTCGCAGAAATAAATGCGCCATACTCAGATAACACATTCACTAATGGAGTAAGTGCTTTAATAGATTCAACTTGTTCCTTTAATTCCAGATTTGTCACCTGTGTTTCTTTAGCAAGCACATTTTCGACAGCTGTCTTCATGGTTTCAACATACAAAGGCTTATTTTCCGCATCAATAAAACCTTGCGTAATAGCTTCGCCTGAGGGCACTTGCTCAACAAGCTCTTTCACTACCGCATCGCGCTGTGCTTGTCCGTCATATTTTACAAGATCAAATTCATCATAAATATCAGCAACGAGTTTTTTTATATCTCTTTCATTCGGCTCGATCTCTACTTCTTTCATTTTTAATTCTGTTTTCGCGTGATCCATAAGTCTTTGCGCCTGATCATTAAGTTTGACCACTTTATCATATAAAGCTTTACTTGGTGGCTGTTGCTTATCGAGAATACCAACCAATAATGCATTGACTGTTTTCATTAAATCTATATATTCCACACGGTCTTTCGGCATTTCAAAAAGAACTATAGTCCCTTGCGAAATCGCTTGAGCAGTTTTTTCTATACGCGAAATACGTGTATCGAGTTTCTCTCCCAACAGTTTGATTTCTTCAGGATTAAGATATATCTTAAGTATGCCAAGGTTGGTGTTCATCCTATACTTATATCCTGCAAGTTTTGAATCAATTATTTGCGCCGCCTCAGCAATAAGTGGCGACCTCAGATCCTTATTGACAACATTAATCTTTTTTATCCATTCATTCCATTTGAGGATATTTTCATCAATATCCTCAAAAATTTCAATCTGCAGATCAACCAATGAGGTAAGTGCTGGATTAGATGGCACACCACTAAGAGCTTTTTTCATTTGATTTATCAGTGCAGTTTTTTCCTTTACAAATATTTCCTGAGAAATGGAAAGATCATCATTAATGCTAATAAATTCTTTTTGCTTAATTTTTACCAGCGCTTTATTATGAATGTACGCAAGAATGCTGTTACACTTGTCCTTTTCAACTAATTTATCTTTTAGATAAAGATCAAGCTGATTACGCATGCTCTCGTCAAGATCAATGCGTGCTAAAACATCGTTACTCAGAATATTATTATAATAGTCTTTGTTATCAGTGTATCGTGAAACAACCTCGTTATCAGAACTCAATCTGATATTTTTATACAATAAGTTATTAAAAAGTTCAGCGTATAAGCGCTTAAATTGTTCTGAAAAATTTTCTATAACAGCTTTTTTATATTCTTCGTCTAAAGAAAAACATTTCTCTTTTTCAAACTGATCAAGTAATTGATTGATTTTGAGTTCTTTTTCTTTAGCCGCCTCAGATATACTGCTTATGCTTACATCATTTTTTACTACATTAAATATATTGTAAAATTCACTATCATTCAGCACATACTGCTCGGAAACCAACTTATCTATCTCTTCATAATATTTTTCTCTGTTTAAAACCAACTCGATATTTGCAACAAGCGGATTCAAGACCTTCTCATAATCTGCAACCTCCTCCTGAATAATTACTCCTTTATTAAAATAGGTATCTTTTACCCCTTCAATGCCGTCTCTAATTATCGCATATGCCCCCTCGTCAAGAGTATTAAGCTCAGTTGGCTTCAGACCTAATTCCTGAGCTATTATTTTAAGATAAGGCCCAGCTTTGCTTTTATCTTCAAGCGCAACGATCTTCTGAAGAGACTCCTTCATACGATCTCTTTTTGCAATAAATTCCTTTGCCTGTCGGCTCTTGTATTCCAACCATACAAGCTCACTGTTTCTTAATATAAGATCACGATACCTATTTACCAGTCTGCTATATTCAGGATACACATTTCTATCGCAAATAATATCAAGTATCCCACCAATCACTTTGTTGCTTTCGAGATACCGCTTTGTCTGTACATCCTCAAGAATTTTTACAAATGGATTTGCCTCACCGGAAATTTTCTTCAAGCCGCTAATAATATTAGTCTGCTCGGCCTCTGTCTTAGTAATAAAATCCTGTATATCACGTAAATTAACCACCACTTCCTCTATAACAGAAGGGAAATTCACACTATCTCTATCTATTACACCTTCATAGGTAATCCTGTTAGCAACATCTTTCATCACTTTATTCACTTCAGGATGACCTATTGCCTCATGCGAATATACATACACAAACAGATCTTCCAACCCTTCGTCCAACAGCAAATCAATATCAATGTCGATACGGGCAGTGCTTGACGTGTCAGGATGGACAATATTCATATTCTTTGTTTTGGCAAGTCTGCCCTCTTCAACAATATTAAAAAACGGTACCATCACTATTTTTGGATATCGCGCGCGATACTTCCCCTTTTTTCTAAACATATTGTTTATACGTGAAATTAGGCTTACAAGCTGTTCTTCTCCTCCAATTCTTTTTAAGAACTCAACATAATCATACCCCGCTCTTTTAATCTCTTCGGGAGTATTTAATGTATATATCCAGTCTCCGTTCTCATTTTTAGCCAACCTACCAAATGCCAGTTTTAATAGCGAACCAGCAGCTTTTGCACTTGCAACCCCACCGGCATCTTTGATCTTTTTATAAATATCTTTTTTCACAACGGAGAATCCCTGCTCAGGATACGTATCAATAGTCGTCTTGGTTCCCGCAACGTCTACTATATCCTGCTTAATAATATTCTTGAGATCTTCTATCAATGTTGTCGGATCACCTTTGTATGCATCAACTATAAGTTCTTTCCCATCAATAGAAAGTGGAATATACAGATGCCCATCTGTATCAAAATATGCGGTTTCAATGGAAATTGCGTCAATCAATTTCGTGAGTTTCTCTACCCTCTCATCTATATTTTCTTCACCTCGAACAACAAGATCTTTTCTGTAGTTTTTAAGCCATTGAGATTTTCTCTCTCCGAGCAAGGTGATAATATTCTCCGGTGTAAGGTCCTTATTTTTAATAACTTCTACCACTTTCGCGTCAAACACAAGCTCTTTCAAAACCATGTCTTTACGCTCAGGATCAAGCTCGGTATCATCAAATACTAAAGGTGGTGCAAGACGTGTTCCTGAGATAGCAATAAACTTTTCAAAAGGTGTCATCTCTTTAAGCATTATTTGTTTGTATCTCTTATCTTCAAATGACTTTGTCAAACGCGGCGTAATAATCATGTATGATACATTTAGTGCCTTCAATTTCTCTGCAATGCCTTTTGAGTGAAATCCACCAGTAACAAGGATAGCAACATTGGTCTTTTTATCACCCATCTCTTTAATGGTGTTATCGACAATGATCTCATCGCGTTTGAGAGCGACTTGATAGAAAACATCCATATTTTCAACCTGTTTATCAACAGCGAGAATATCAGGGTTAAAGTTATACACAAGACCACGTTTCTCAAACTGCTGCTTGATAAAACCGAAGAACTTCTTCATGGAAATTTCATGTTTGTGCTCGTCATAATACTTAAGATCATCACGGGATAATTTGAGATCAACAAGCCTTTCAAGAATCATGAAGTTTTTAAGTGTTCGGTCGAGCTGGGCTTCATCATCATTGCGGTACAGTTTCTTTTTTACATCTGTTTCAAGCTGGTCTACTTCAATAAAGAGCCTATCAGTGTCGATCTTTGAATATATACCGACAATATCCATATATTTTTCCATGTTCGGATACTTTTTGAGATCTATACCCGCTTTTTCACACAAACCCTTTAAATACTGATAAAAATCTTCACTTGAAATTCTTCCCAATCTAAAAAACAAGCTCTTTTGAACCAAATCCTGCACATCTTCTTTTACAAGCTTATTAGGTAGTTCCTTAAGTAATGCTTCACGTTCAGTATCAATAACTTTGAAATCGGTTGTCTTTTCAATTTCAAGGGCGTCCATTAATTGAGCAAAATTCCTGTACCGTCTCCAATTAACGTCATACTTGTCAGCATAAACCCTCATGTCCAGGCAAATATCGGCAAATGAAAGCTTATCTGCCCGATAATCATCCATTTTTGAAATAAGAGTATTAAGCTCAGGTGAAAAGACATTTCTACGTAATGTGGCAAGAAGCCCTTTAACCACTGAAATATATGCTTCAATATTTTTGCGTGCTTCCTGAGATTTTCGGTATACATCAAGGTTCTTCAAATATGTGGTAGGGTCTTCAATGCCCTGAACCATAATTGCTTCGTCCGCAGTTGATGAAAAATATTCAGAACCGGTGATATTGCCTCTTTTTAGGAGATCTTCTGCAACAACGTTTCTGACCTCTTTATCAGGATATGAACTCAGGATCGAGGTATCGACTGTTCCGGCAGCACCTTCAACGAGAATCAGGTTAATATTCCCCTTAAACTTGCTTTTCTTAAGCGCTTTTAAGATTTTAACGTAATTTGACTGCGCTTCATAATTAGCGTGAGAATCCTGGATGTGTATAACAAGCTTGTTCTTTGTTCCCTTGAACGTTTTCTTCACCGAGCCATATGTTTCAGGAAGACTAATCGAGAGTACGTCATTAACGTTGGTAAAAACGGGTGCCTGCACCATCTGAGGTAGAAGCGCCGCTGTTTCACTGGCAGCTTTCTTTGATGCATATTGATACGTAGGCCCCTGAGCACTCCAAAGGATACTTTCAGAGGTGAAAGTAAAGATAACTACAGAGGCAATAATCTTCAACCATAACTTATACTTGTGTGAATATGTAACCATTTACACCTCTTAATCTATGACTTGAAGTATGTATATAACTTTTGTACTTCCGTACTTATAATAAGTTTTTTGATTATAAATTTTCATAACTCACTAATCAATGAACACATTATAGAACATAAGTGAGCGTTTGTCAAGGGCTCAAGGTCTTTTTTCGTAAAAAACATTGTTGGTAAAATTTTTTGAGGTCTTTGGACAACATCTTGTTAAAGTGCGGAATTTAGAAACATAGCACTCATTTAACTAAAAAGACCTAAATTGAAGAATATGAGGCGTACAATTATTTCGATTTATTCTTGTATAATTGTGCATGAAACCAGTCTACGGTTCTCTTAAGTCCCTCATCTAACGTCACTTTTGGAGTCCACCTAAGCAGTTTCTTCGCTTTTTTGATATTCGGCTGACGTATACGAGGATCGTCTTTTGGTAATGGCTTATAGATGATCTTACTTTTTGCACCAACAAGAGCTTTTATCTTTTGAGCAAATTCTAAAATCGAATATTCGTCCGGATTACCAATGTTAACAGGATCATTTATATCGCTCATCGCAAGTCGATAAATCCCTTCAATAAGATCTGACACATAACAAAAGCTCCGTGTCTGTTCCCCATCACCATATACGGTAATAGGCTTACCCTTTAGCGCCTGACACATGAAGTTTGGAACAACTCTCCCGTCATTGAGCCGCATGCGTTCACCGTAAGTATTAAATATCCTTACTATTTTTGTATCAACGTTATGTGTGCGGTGATATGCCATTGTTATTGCTTCTGCAAATCTCTTTGCCTCATCGTAGACACCTCGTGGGCCAATAGGATTAACGTTTCCCCAATAGTCTTCCGGTTGAGGATGCACCAAAGGATCTCCATAAACTTCGGATGTCGATGCCAATAAAAAACGGGCATTCTTCGCTTTTGCTAATCCCAGAGCTCTATAAGTCCCAAGTGATCCGACTTTTAAGGTCTGTATGGGAAGTTCAAGGTAATCTACGGGACTTGCCGGAGAAGCAAAATGAAATATTATGTCAACTTTTCCGTCAATTTTGATATTTTCAGTAACATCTCGTCTCTTAAACTCAAAATGGGGGTGTTTCTTCAAGTGCTCAATATTCTTTGGGTTGCCGGTAATAAAATTATCCAGAACTATGACCCGATAATCCTTCTGAAGCAAATATTCACATAAATGAGAACCCAGAAATCCTGCACCACCTGTTACAACACACGTTTTTTTCCTCATTATTCCCCCTAATGTCGTTTATCGTTTATTGTTCATCGTTCATAGATAAATATCCCACCATCCAGAACAGAGAACCAAACATCTAGATCCTTTATTGTTCTTGGTCCTTCGAAAAGAACACCATCACTCAAAACCTAAAACACAGCACATGTTATGGAGGTGACGGGATTCGAACCCGTGACCCCAACGTTGCGAACGTTGTGCTCTCCCAGCTGAGCTACACCCCCATAAAGCCGTTATTCGTAACTCGTATTTCGTTAATCGCGCAATGAAATATTAACGCTATATGCTAACCACCATCGATTCACTATCCACGATCCACAAATCACGAGTTAGCCCATTAAATCTTTATCGCCAAATTCTGTGTTTTCGTCATCTTTAACCGTTTTTTTTCTTTCAAAGATTTTAGCTGTCCAGACACAAAACTCAAACAGGAGATACATCGGTAGTGCCACAACAATCTGAGTTATAATATCCGGTGTAGGAGTAATTGCCGCCGCTAAAACAAACACGCCAACTATCGCATATTTCCTACTCTTTCGCAAAACCGCATGTGACAGGACACCCACTTTAACGAGTGCCAGCACAATGCAGGGTATTTCAAATACAAGCCCAAATGCCACTAAAAACTGCACAACAAAAGATACATAATTTTCAATGATCCACTCATTCCGTATACCTAAACGCTCAGTGTATCCCCAAAAAAACTTTAATGCAAACGGCAGAATAACAAAATAACAAAAAGCCGCTCCGATACAAAACAAAAAAAAACTCGCGGAGAAAGCGGGAATGATAACCTTTCTCTCCTTTTTCGTCAAACCAGGAATAAGAAATGAGCCAAAAAAATAGAGAATGACCGGAAGAGAAAGCACAATACCAAAAAGAAACGCAGCTTTAAGCCCCACAAGAAAACCGCCTGTTGGCCGAAGTGTCCTTAAAATACTTTCGGGGCTAATAGTGCTTCCAACCGCAGCCAAAACGTGCTGTAATGGATATACAAGCCAACGAATAATGGAAGGTGCAAGCATAAAACCGAGTGCGGTCAATATAAGAAAAACAGCTACACTTTTAATAATAACTAATCGCAATTCCTCTAAGTGATCAATAAATGCTTTTTCAGTCGAAGTGGCCATTTCATCCTTTATTTTCCTGACGAGGCTCCTCTTTTTGAGAACTATCTTCTTTCTTTTCAGCACCCGAAGATTTGTTTTCCTTTTCATCATCGGTAATGTCGCTTACAGATTTCTTAAATTCTTTTACGCTTTTTCCTATTGACCGTGCCATATCAGGTAGTTTTTTTGCGCCAAACAATAAAAGTATTATTACGAGAATTACAATAAGTTCAGGAAGACCGATCCAGCTAGGCATTACATACCCCCCTTTTTTTGATTTTATATTTATGCGATTTATATTATCATTATATATTGCATACAGCAAATAAATTCGTGGTTCGTGATTCGTGGTTCGTGATTCGTATTTTTTAAATGATTTCAGTTCAAGCGCGAAACACGAGGCACGAACAAAATGTGAGCACCTAAAACGGAGTGTATATGATCTTATCAGCAATTGATGTTGGGACAAATTCTATTCGTTACATGATCGCCCGTTACGAAAACCAGTCGTTCTCTATTCTTGAGCAAGGCGGCACAATAACAAGGATAGGCAAAAATCTCCATCGTTCAAAAAAGATCTCGTTATCACATGCAGATAAAAGTGTATCCGTCATAAAAGAATATATGCGTATATGTAAGCGGTATGAATCTGATAAAACAACTATCATCGCTACCAGTGCTTTAAGGGATGCAGAAAATGGTATAGAATTTATTACCTCAGTCTCACGCTCGATAAAAACTCCGATACGTATTATTAGCGGCACAGAAGAAGCACTGCTCGTACACTTAGGAGTATCTCATTCGCTAAAAGTATCCCCACACAGTCTTATTGTAGATATTGGAGGTGGGAGCACTGAATGCATTATCCGGAACAAAAAAAAGCTTATTACACATAGCTTTGATATCGGCGCGGTAAGACTGAAAGAAAAATTCCTTTTTTGCAATCCTCCAAAATATTCAGAATATAAACGTATGGATACATATATTAAGAACTATATCGCGACAAATATACCTTCTGACTTACAAAAAGTACCGCCCCGACATATTATTTGTGCTGGTGGAACAATAACAACACTTGCAGCTATTAAACTCATGTTAGAACAATATGATCATGATTCAGTTCATGGCTTAAAGATTACACGAAACACTATCACCAACATCACAGATGCTCTTATGTTCATGAAACTCAGCGAACGAAAAAAAGTGATCGGTCTTTCCTCTAAACGTGCTGATATTATTGTGCCGGGTTTGTACATATTAGATGCTCTCATGAATTACTTTTCTATAGATAAAGTTACGGTAAGTGACCGGGGCATACTCTTCGGTATACTTGTTGACGCTACTAAGAACTCCTAAAAAACAGACAAGAGACAACAGGCAGAGCCCCAGACCAAAGACTCCAAACCGATCACCTCCCCCCATTACAATTATCATCATAATTTTATATCTTTTTTATTTATTTATTGATATTATGTATATATGAAAAGAAATAACGGATTCACATTACTTGAACTCCTTGCAGTAATCGCGATAGTGATTATCTTAGCGGGAATACTTATTCCTTCAGTGGGGGTTGTTAGAAAAAAAGCAAAATCTGCACGTGCGCAGGCTGATATTGAATCATTGTGTGTAGCCCTTAAAATGCTTGAGGCGGATTTTGGATTATATCCAACGGCCACAAATCCAAACGATTTAGCAGACTATCTTGGTGAACCAATAGGTAAAAATGCTGACGGAAGTATAAATTTGACTCCAGCAGCAACTGACGTAACGTATGGGCCCTACATGGAGTTTAAACAAAAAAATCTTACAGGCGTTCGATTCGATGACCCTTGGAGTAATGCATATATTTATACACTCACTAATCCCGATCCCACTAATATCCCTAATCGTGATTTTTATATTCATTCTTTTGGACCTAATGGCACCAATAATCAGGGTGGCACTGACGATGTGTATAACTGGTAGTCCTCTATGATTTCTAGATCAAAAAATGGATTCACTCTTGTAGAAATTCTCGCAGTGTTATTTATTATAGCACTCATTGCAGGTATCACTATCCCCGTAATGCATTCAATGTATTCAAAAAGTAAAACGGCAAAAGCAAAAAGTGATATCGCGAGACTTACTGCTGCTGCTGACTTGTATAATGCCGAATGGGGCACCTATCCTGCAAGCAGTAACGCTAATCTTGTAATCGCCCTAGAGTCTGAGAGCCCCTTCACAAAAAAGCCGTACCTTTCCTTCAAAACTAAAGATATTGAAAATAATAAGGTTGTAGACGCGTGGGGAAAACCATATATATACGTACTTATTATTGATCCTGATAACGAGACTGAAACGATAAGCATAGAGTCATCCGGGCCAAATGCAACTGCCGGTGATAGTGACGATATTACGAGTGCGCAATAGACAATTCAGACCAGAGACACCAGACCACTGACCACAGACTGGAAGGAACACTTATGAAGAAAAAAAATAGCGGAGTGACACTCATTGAGCTTGTAGCAGTGATTGGGATCATTGCTGTCTTATTCCTTATTACCGCACCATTTTACCGGAACTTTCAGACAAAACTTTTGTTAAAAAGCTCCTCTGAGTCAATCTCAAGCTATATTAAGAACGCAAAATCACTTGCAATAAATTACAATAGAAAATTCAGCATCATAATCGACCCCATTCAGTCTAAAATATCAACTTATGACTATATCGATACCGATCCAGACAATCCATTTGTTAGCGATACAGATGCAATAGCACGCAGAGATCAAGAAGTAGCCGAGGCAGGTGATGTAAAATCAGATGCAATACAAAATGTAAGTGATTATACTCTCCCCGGACAACTCGAAATAACAACGAGCGGTGCAATAACCCAAATAACCGTAAGCTCATCCGGAAGCATGAATGGTTGTTCAATATGGATTAAAAATAAAAGTGGAGATTCTTGCTATACTGTTACTACAACAACCACCGGAGCGATTAGGATATATGATTACGAGAAACCACAGAATTAGAAGCAGGCATCATTCTTTTTTGCCCCACATTATACAGTGAACTAAATATTCCCAGATTAGAATATATCAAACTTTACTACATATTATTCATCATTAATAGAGTAGGAGGGAATTAATTATTTTAATCCCCGTCCTCATCTTTGCACATGTATACGTTCCAAAAGCTTTCTTCTTTTTATACGGTTCTACCTGTACATGAATCTTTCCCCACTTCAAAAGAATTACTTCCGTTACTTTGTATTTTGGAATATTTAGTATTTTCTTGATAATATACTTTCGCATCGGTTGCCTCCTGATTAGTTCTTTTTCCAAATCAATTTTATCAGGCTTTTAATGGTAATCGATGCTTTTTTATTTATTCCTACACAGCAAACTCTTATATAAAATACTCCAAGTTATTTACGAATGAACCGATAAACTTGTACAGTTTGTATAAGTAATATTTACTTTTAGGTTGAAATCAACCTAAAAAGACCAAAAAAAAGACCCTGAGATCACTCTCAGGGTCTTTTAAATTTAACCCGGCAACTTCCTACTCTCCCAACCGCGCAGGTTAGTACCATCGGCGTAAGAGGGCTTAACGGTCGTGTTCGGAATGGAAACGGGTGTGTCCCCTCTACTATAATCACCGGGAAAATCATCTTCGTTCATTGTTGATCGATTTTCGTTTTTCGAAAAACAACAAACAAAATAACTTTAACTAAATAGTTGTAAGATTACATACTTTCTAAAGATTAACCAAAAATCTTTCAATGAAAAAATTATGGCCAAGCCTCACGGCTTATTAGTACCAGTTAGCTTAACACTTTACAGTGCTTACACACCTGGCCTATCAAATTCGTAGTCTTCGAATTGCCTTTAGTTGCTTACGCAAGTGATATCTAGTCTTGAAGGAGGCTTGGCACTTAGATGCATTCAGCGCTTATCCTTTCCAAACATAGCTACCCTGCAATGCCTTTGGCAAGACAACAGGAACACCATTGGTTTGTCAATCCCGGTCCTCTCGTACTAGGGACTGCTCTTCTCAAATATCCTACGCCCACGATAGATAGGGACCGAACTGTCTCACGACGTTCTAAACCCAGCTCGCGTACCGCTTTAATTGGCGAACAGCCAAACCCTTGGGACCTTCTCCAGCCCCAGGATGCGATGAGCCGACATCGAGGTGCCAACCCGCTCCGTCGATATGAACTCTTGGGAGCGATCAGCCTGTTATCCCCGGAGTACCTTTTGTCCGATGAGCGACGGCCTTTCCATTCAGAAACCGCCGGATCACTAAGTCCTGCTTTCACACCTGCTCGTCTTGTAGGACTCGCAGTTAAGCTTTCTTATACCTTTACGCTCTACGCACGATTGCCGACCGTGCTGAGAAAGCCTTTGAACTCCTCCGTTACTCTTTAGGAGGAGACCGCCCCAGTCAAACTGCCCACCTGACACTGTTCTTCGCCTGGATTCACAGCACGAAGTTAGAAACTCAATACGATAAGAGTGGTATTTCACTTTCGGCTCCACCCCAACTAACGCCAGGGTTTCAACGCCTCCCACCTATCCTACACATAACGAATCAAAATCCAATATCAGGATACAGTAAAGGTTCACGGGGTCTTTCCGTCTAATCGCGGGAAACCTGTATCTTCACAGGTACTACAATTTCGCCGAGTTCCTCGTTGAGACAGCGCTCAAATCGTTACACGATTCGTGCAGGTCGGAACTTACCCGACAAGGAATTTCGCTACCTTAGGACCGTTATAGTTACGGCCGACATTCACC
>Ga0075122_10001328_pt1 | contig 17741 bp, 25 predicted proteins | sample AntAceMetag02UKB_FD_69790 | JGI IMG/M metagenome (GOLD analysis project Ga0075122, IMG submission 69790) | Saline lake microbial communities from Ace Lake, Antarctica - Antarctic Ace Lake Metagenome 02UKB | ecosystem: Environmental > Aquatic > Non-marine Saline and Alkaline > Saline | place... | reverse complement strand
AATCTATAAAGCATTTGGAGATGGGAGCTCTACTCAGTAATGAGCAACTACTATCAATGAAGAATGAAGCCACTTCCTCAACATCAGGTGTTTCCTGATGATAGGTGGTGGTAGTTCACTTTCAGTGCCTTTGGTTTTAGGTGTATTCATAGGACAATTTATAAGATTATCAATTAAAAAAATCAACGAGGTAAACGAAAATGGTAAAAATAGAAGAAATGTTGAAAGAAAAGATACAGCAGAGCATAGGCGGGTCGCTGATTGCCAGATATATGTTAGAAAGGATATGGAAGATACCTGTTGAGAGGCAGAGATTGATTGACAGGATAGAGATAACTATCAAGCTCACAGAAGATAGCCAAGAACTTAAGAAGCTCGGCAGACCGAAGATATCTAAGCCAAAGAAAGAAAAGAAGCCACAGGTAGTAAAGAAGAAGCCTGAAAAGAAGATGAATGACCAAGAACTCGCACAGGCAATCGCTTCTCAGCTCAAAGACGAGCCTGATACTATCCTTATTGTGCCTGAGATTGAAGCTGTTGAGCCTGAGCCTGAGCCACAGCCTGAAGATGAGTTCAAAGAAGTTAAACCTGACCCTGAAGAGGATGAGGAAGAGCCAAGAATCAATCCTGAGCATATCAACGAGGTAGCTAAGAATATGCCTCAGATATGATGGTATTGCAGTTCAGGAAGCGGATTGAGATGTTCAAATATGGTTCTGCGGTCATTCAGCATAGTATTGAGAATGTTAGAATCATGAAAGAAATACATGAACAGGAGATGATAAGAATCGAGAAGATAATTGCAAAACAAAATAGTGTCCTGAAATTCATTTATAAGTTAGATAAATATGGTGAAAATCTTGATAAGAATCTGTTGTTTGTCAGGCTCAGCCATATCAATAATCTGCCTGAGATATATTACGAGCTTCTATGTGCAGGAGAGATATTTGAGGTAAATAATGTTGTGTATCCAATCGAAACGAAAAATGACATCCTCAAAACCAAATTATCCAATAAATAAGATTATTGTAGCTTTCAAAGTTGTTGAAACTGAGCAGGGAAAACATTCAGTTAGTTTTGATTTTGAAGAAAATGATGTAAACATGAAAGAAGTCGGGCTTTTATTATACAGGATAAAACGATTTGAACAGGAATTGATTGAAAGAGATTGGGGTGGGGAAGATGGTTACGAAATCACAAACGAAGATGAAGAATAAATGGAATCGACAAAATGCGTTTTACTGAAAACTGTGGGGAAAAGTATCGCAGACCCGCAGATGAAAATTTATCTGACAACAATGAAACGAGAACAATGTATTGAGGATGAGTGCGAGTATTATTCAGATTGTTGGAAAAAGGTTCAAGAGATGGAAGCGAAAGCAGAGAGTGAGGTATAATAAGATGGCAGGAAGTAGTTTTTTCGCATGGTTCAAACTGGCTCTGATTGGAGCAGTGTTTATGGGGATATATTTTTTATTCTTGTTCCTGAAAAAGAAATTGTTGGGGTCGAAATTAGGCAGGATTTTCAAATAAATAATTGGAAAATAATCTGAAGTGATAAAAGAATGGTAGCTAACGAAGATAAACTATGCAACAAGTGTGAACATCTTGAAAAGAAAACAAAAGTCAGATTTTATTGTAATTATTTTGACGAAGAATTAAGGCAAGATGACTTCGCTGTGGATATGTGTAGCGACTTTAAAGATAGATTAACACCTATAAAATGGAAATAACAAATGAAGATTTATTAAATCTAATCAAAGTAACAAAGGATGAATTGAAAAAATATTATCCTGAATGTAGTAATGCAATTACAAGATTGGGTCATATTGAAAAAGCAGTCAAAAAATTAATTATTGGGGTCAATGATGATAAGAAATTGTAAAGATTGTGAAGATGGATTTGTTTATTATAAAGAGTATCGTTTTTTTTGTGATTGTGAGAAAGGAAAAGAACAAAAATTATTATCTGAAAAACCATTTATAACAATAAAAAATATAATTGATAATGAACTCATGGGGTTCAAACATTATGTGAAGATTGGGATTAATTATTATCATATAAAAGAAGTTGTTGTTAAACTTCCTAAAGAAAATAAAGCTAATCATCAAAACGAACTAATTACAGTAAATGAACTTAATGATAAAGAGGATTATATTATTATAATAAGAAAAAATCAATATAAATTAAAAATATAAAAATGAAACCCTCTACCCACTAAAGTAGGTAGTTTCCAAAAAACAAAAGAAAATGGTAAAAACAAAAAAGCAAGAAGGTAAAGGTGTGTTTGAATATTCTGTTTTCGGAAGTCCCAATCAGAAGATGGGTGACTTTACAGGGCAAAAGAAACTGGGTGAGTTCAATGCTTGAAATCAACAAAATACATCAAGGAGATTGTCTTGAATTGATGAAAGACATTCCCGATAAATCAGTTGATATGATTTTATGCGATTTACCTTATGGAACTACTGCTTGTAAATGGGATACAATCATCCCTTTTGATAAATTGTGGGAACAATACGAAAGAATAATTAAAGACAAGGGTGCTATTGTATTAACAGCTTCACAACCATTCACAAGTGCTTTGATTATTAGTAATATTAAAATGTTTAAATATAACTGGCATTGGGATAAGATAAAACCATCAAGTTTTATGAATGCAAAAAATGCACCAATGAAGAAGATTGAAGATGTATGTGTTTTTAGTTTTGGAATAATTGCAAATGGTAGTGGTAAATTAATGAAATATAACCCACAGGGTTTGAAGATTTGTGGTAAAATACGACCACCAAAAAACGATAGTGTGCCTAAACAAAGTACAATAGGCAAGAGACCATCAAGAGCAAATAGTTACAAACAAGAATTTACAAATTATCCAACAGACTATATTAAATTCACATTTGAAACAAAACCCAAACATCCTACTCAAAAACCAGTAGCATTATTTGAATATTTAATTAAAACCTATTCTGACAAAAGAAATTTAATTTTAGACAATTGTGCAGGGAGTGGGACTACTGCAATCGCTTCTATAAATACTGGTAGAAATTGGATTTGTATAGAATTAGATAAGAAGTATTTTGAAATAGCAAAAAAGAGAATTGAAGAACACTCACAACAGAGTACGCTTCTTCCTCTCGCAGAAAACTCAAAGGAGGACGGCATTCCTCCCACTATTGAAATAGTGGGTATCCTGCCTAAAAGATTATGAAAAATACTGATGATAAATTACGGAAAAAACGCTATGTCACAAATAGTAAATGGGGTTTGTTACCAAAGGGAAAAAGCTATAACAAAGTTTCAGTCTGTCAATTTTGTAAAAAGAAAATTTATGCGAAAACATGGCGGACTAAGTGTGATGAATGTAAGGCAAAGGGTGTAAGATAAGATGGAACTCGAAGAAGAAGCCAATAACCCACTGCATAATATCTTAACGAATCTTATATTTGAAGATAATATGTTAAAGAAAATATGGGGAACTGATATTATAATAAATGCTCTTGATAAAGATATGAAGAAAGATTTAATAATTGAAGTATCTATTAAAAATGAAAAAATAATTGAAGTATCTATTAAAAATGAAAATAATGAAATAGAAAAAATTAAAATGAATGTTATTCAATTCCAGAAATATTTACATACTTTGCTTGACGATATTAACTTTATGCGAAAATTAGAACATAATACACACATGAAATCTAATGTTGAAACTTCGATTGAGTTATTTGGTCAGGATTTCATTTCTGAACCTGAGTTCAATTATAATATTGAGTTTGAAAAGAAACTTATTGAAATTCAGAAAAACCTCGCAAAGTTTCTCGGTTCATTATTAAAAGAATTGAGTAAGGGTGAGGATATTAATTTATGAGAAAAAATAATGGAAATGGTGAAAGACAATGATTAGTTATATCATTCAAGAATGTAATATTAATAGTATTCCACCTAAATTTTGTTTCATTGGTGATTCTATTTTTGCAATATTATTGATTTTTTTTTTATTCACTTTAATTTATCAATTATGGAAATGTTAAAATATAAATAAATAATCAGGAGATGATAAATATGGAATTAGAAAAAATACAAATGCCAAAAGAACAGGCAAAAGTCGAATGGAAATTATATAATGAATTGATTAATTGTGATTCATGGGGTTATAATGGTGGACACATGCACTCTGATAATGAACCAGATAATTTTGAAATAATTGAAATCGATGGGTTCAAAAAAGTAAAGTAAACAATCGGAGAAAATAAAAATGGTAACATTAACAATATCTGATTTAACAACAGAACAGGTGGGGAAGATATTAGGAGTTATTGATAATCCTATAATCTACAGGAAATATCCAAAGAAAGATACACAATATGATATTATTAAGAAAACTATAGAATTTGAATTATGTAATAATGTTGAATTGAAACAGTTTACACTTTTTAAAAAGTGTGTAGGGAATAGTTTTTATTATTCATATAAAACTTTTAAAAGGTATCTAAAAACATTTGAAGATGATGGAGTTATTATTATAGAAAATAGAAAAAACTACAATCAAAATGGTAATAGTAGTTATGTGAAATTAGTAAATAAACAATCGGAAGTGATACAAATGAAAAGAGATAGTATAAAGTCAGCAATATATTGTTTAAGTAAATCAGCAAATTTATTACATGGATTTGATGAATATAATGACATACAAGATGATATTTTAATAATAAGAGAAAAACTAAAAAAGATTGATGGAAAATAATCAAGAGTGATAAAAAATGGATTATGTAATTATTTCAGTATGGTTTGTGTTACAAGTAATGATACATGAGTTAGGACATTATGTAACTTATAGATATTATAATCATAAACCAAAATTGAAATTGACATGGTGGGGGTTACAAATAGGTGAACCAAAAGATGTATGGAAATTCACAGCAAAACAATATTATTTTATTGGAGCAAATGGTATATTTATAGGGGGTTTTTTTACTTTGTTAGTTGTTGATTCATATTGGTTTTTAGTTTATCTGTTGATGTGTTTTGTGGATTTTCAAATCTTGATTATTGCATGGAGTCAGAAATTACAGAATAAGAAATCGTTAGGGCTATTTCAGTTTGAACTAATTGAAAAAGAGAAAATAAAATGGTCGTGAGTTACAGAGAAACGCAGAAGAATCATAATCTGGATTCTTTTATCAAGAAACAGACAGAATATATCAAATGTTCATCTTGTGGATTAAAGAAAAAACATTACAGCGAGAATCTATGTAGGAAATGTTATTACAGGATATTGGCGGTGAAACAACAAAATGGGAAAGATTAAGATACTGAAAGATTGTGAATGTAAAAATCGTTCTTGTTCTATTTGTGAAAAGAAAAGAAAACATGAAACTTATATGAAGAATAGGGATTATTGTTTAAAAAGACAAAAAGAATATTATAAAAATAATAAAGAAAAAATCAAATTATATCAGAAAGAATATATTAAAAAAAATCCTGAGAAAATTAGAGAATATTATAATAGAGATTATATTAAAGCGAAAATGAAAATTATTAACCAAAAATACACTATTGAAAATAAAGGAAAAATATCAAAACAAAAAAAGATATATTATCAAAAAATCAAAAACGACCAACATTATATTGAAAGGAAAAAAATAAGTAATTTAAGATGGTTAGAACAAAATAGACAAAAAAGGAGAGATTATGAAAATTTATCAAAAGGGAAAAAACTATGGCTTTAATTAAGATATTCGGAAAAGAGATAATTTACAAACCTTATATGGATAAAATGTATCTCCATAAAATGAGGATGCGTCTTGCTAACGATAGAAGTTTCAGGATAATATTCAAGCGAAATATTACTGACGATTTTATCAGTTCATTAAAAGAAATAGTTAACCCTGACCATCAATTTCAAAATAATATTATACTTCAAGTTTACGGGGAAACGGGGAGCGGGAAGTCAAGTATGGTGATTTCATTATGCTTTTTACTTACTCCTGATAAATTTTCTGAAAAGAATGTTTGTTTTTATGATTCGTTGATTCTTGAACTTGCAAAAACTATTCCGAGAGATACCTTTATTGTTAGGGATGAGGGCGTTGGTAAGGCTGTGTTAGGAATGGGCTCAACGAGAACCTCTCAACAATTAACTGTTCTGACTGAAACGACTCGGAAATTTGGGTTGTCGTTAGTTTTCGTTGAACCTGAGTTCAGAGAGAATGAACTGGCAAAATATATTTTAGAGGTAGTTGATATTTGCCCTGAACATAGACTTACTCGTGTTGCTGTCAAAGATAAATACACTCAAAGGTATCTCGGAGCGATATATGTTCCAATTCTGCCTGAGAACCATCCAATCATGGTAAAATATAATGAGAACAAAGATGAGTTCATTAAAAATATGAAGAAAGGGAATCTGAAAGGAGCAAAAGAAGATTATCGAGATTATGCGAAACGAGTCTATAAAAAGATTGATGAAGAACTATATTCAAAGAAAAAAGATAGATTGGCAGTTATCAGAATGGAATATCCAAATCTGTCAAACAACGAGATAGATACAATCGCAACATTCGTGGAAGTCATGATTAAACATGGAGCGTTTGCTCTGGAAGAACAAGAGAGTGAGGTTGTGGATGAAAAAAAAACTGAGTGAAAAAGATATTGTATTATTAATTTTCGTTGCGGTTTTATTAACATTAATAACTTTATCAGTGCATACGATTTATCAAGAAAAACCTAATATGAAGATTAGAGAAATATGTTACTCACAAGCTCCTCAATGGCTCAGTTGCGAGGATTTAGAGTTTGCTGAACCTTATTGTTCATATAAACTCAGAGAACATTTAATAAATAATGGATGTGAAATGAATGGAACAGGATGATGATTATAAAAGACGAAATTTCCTTTTAGTTTTGTTAGTCTTTGTATTGGCAATTCTATCAAGGATATGGTTCTTGTTTAGAGTTAAGCAGGATATGTGGCACGATGCCTCATTTACTTATTTATATGCTTCTGAACCTGCTAAATTCATTCTCTCGTCAAGTGATGTTCATCCTTACCTATATACATTTTTTATAAAGTTCTTCCTCTTGTTCAGTTCAAACGAAATCTATCTGAGGCTGACAACCTTAGTAACTTTCGCAGTGTTTTTCTGGCTCTTATATAATTTCGTTAAGAAGAATTATAATCATTTCACAGCAACATTCACAATGTTATTGATTTCATTCTCATCAACATTTTTCTTTTACTCTCTTGAAGTTCGCAACTATATGTTTGCGTTGGTGTTTGTTGTCCTGAACTTAACATATTTTTTCAGGATGATAAAAAATTACGAAAATAAACATTCATGGCTCTTTGTCCTGTTCACAGTCCTGATGTTATATACCCACTATTTCACTGCACTTGTTCTTCTCGTAGAGATTATATATATATTTGTCAATTATAGGCATAAGTTAATTTTATTTGTAGAAACATTACCTATAATTACTTTTTTCTCGATTCCTTTGTTTTTTTATTTAATCGGAACACTACCAAAGATTGAAGCGTTTTGGTTTAAAGATATAACCCTCTGGAGCTTCCTGTCAACAATATCATTCCAGTTCTTTATCCCTGAAACAATATCCTCTATTGATGTTATGTTATTATTTTATATAGCAGTATATGTCATATTATATTTTGTTTTCGAAAAAGATAGTAAAGATTATTTTTTCCTAATATTATTTTTCCTGCCTGTGATTTCTGTATGGAGTTTAAGTCAGTTCTATCAGATATATCATCACAGATTTTTCTTGTTCTGTGGAATAGGATTATATATTGTGATTGCTCAGATGTTAAATTATTTCATAGTTAAACAAAAAAATAACTTGATGAGATATACAGTATTATTATTATGGTTTTTAATGATTTTCTTATTCAGTTTCTCAGTATTTAATTTATCAGATGTTGTTCCCACTGAACTCGCTGAAGCTCAGGATTATATGAAACAGAATATTGACCATGATAAACAATATACATTCGTGCATAACACACCATTTTCCATGACACCATTCAGATATTATTTCAGAGATTGGGATAATGTGAACCATGTTCTTATCACGAATCTTACTAAGAAACAGCGTTTCACCGCAGGTGGCTCAGTGATAAAGGATTACATGATTCATAAAGACAGTTCAGATATAGATTGTCATGATGGTTGCTATTACATTCAGGAAGCAGGTCAGGAGAAGCCTCTCGGTTGCCTCACAATGCACGAAAAGGGGGGGTTACTGGTCTATGATTGCAAATAAACACTGGTTGGGATTCACACTTCTTATGCTTCTTATAAGCACTGTCCTATTTTGGTCTGCATATCATAATTTAGATTTGTTATATAATTATAGTTTAATTTTTAATGATATAAATGAAAATCAATGTTCTTGTGATAATGGTTTTTACAATATCAGAGAAATTAATGATTGCACTTCAACAAATTTTTGTCCTGATTCAAAAAAAATATATTTATTATCCATGTTAATGAGATTTGGAGCATACTTTTTACTTGTTGGTTTAATTATGGGGTTTGTGATAGATAAATGGAAAAAGGAGAAAAAGGAGATAAAAAATGATGCAAAAGAAAAAAATCAGCGTGGTAATCCCATGCTATAATGAGGAGAGAGTAATCAATAATACAATCAAAACTATCGTGAAATTCTTTAAAGATAATCAAGATATGTTTATCTATGAACTTATCCTGTCTGATGATGGAAGCACTGATAAAACTCTTGATATAATTACGAGATATTCTAACAATTATCCTAAGATAGATTTTCGGTGGAGTGATAAGAACAGGGGGAAAGGTCATGCAGTCAGAGAGGGGTTATTGAAAGCTAAATATAATAATGTTCTTGTGTTGGATGCGGATTTATCTGTAAATATTTATAATTTATTAATTTGTCCTTTTCTTCATAGAGATAAACCTTTATTAATTATAGGAAAACGATTTCAGGTCAAGAAACAACCATTGTATAGAATCATAGCAGGAAATGGCTTCAGGATAATCGTGAACGCTTTATTTTATTGGGATTATAGAGATACACAATGTCCTTTCAAGCTCTTGCAGAACATTCCAAAAGAGTTTATCAACAATCTCAGAATTGACGGATTCAGTTATGATGTTGAGTTGTTATATAAAGCAAAAGATGTTTATGGTTATTACATTTATGAAAAATCAGTGAATTACCATAATGACGAGAACAGTTCTGTCACGATTCGGAAAACTATCAAGATGTTTATTGACCTATTAAGAATCAGGTTTCAGTAATCATAAATCTTTTTTTTCAAGAAAATAAATAAAAAAATTACAACAACAAAAACTATAAAATAAGCGAATGTTATAATTACTTTACCAATTAAACTTATTGTTGATTCTGTAATCATGCTTTCATTCGCACAGGTCACAGAAAGATTGTAAATAATATCTTCTTCCTCGTCAGAGGTTGTATTTATACAGACAACTTTAAAATCTGTTACACCAAAAAGATTTTTATCACAAGCGTTTGTTGTAATGTTGAATGGGGTAGTTAATAAATCTGATTCGATAGAATTTCTTGCATCATCAAAAACACCATCAGAACCATGAACTAATATACAAGCTCCAGTTCCACCCATAGTTGTAGTTCCGAGAAAGTTAATATCATAAACAACTTCGTCATAATCAGATGGTGATGTTATTGTTGTTGTTGCTGTTGAGAACTGGATAGCAAGTAATAAAAAAACAAGAATTGATATATAAATTATTGAAGTTTTCTTCATAATGCAAAATAGATAAGTTAATATATTATATAAATCTTTCTATTCTTCTGGATTTGCAATAGCTTTACCGATACTTCTCAGGGTGAATATGATTATCACGATTCCTATTATGATTGCTTTCTCGATTCCGTATTTTGTATTTATCCTGTTCAGAATCCAGACCAAGAGGATAAAACTGGCAACATTCAGTATGAACGGATTAAGTTTGTATGCAATAAATTTAATGAATCGTTTGAACTTCGGTGTGTAAATAGGGTCTGAATCTATGTTTAACCACAGAAATATCTTATCATTTTGTTTCTTCGACCATCCCTCAATATCTAACATTTTCAAATACCTCGTATTATTTTTATCTTGATAGTTTCACCATGATAGTTAATATCAATCTTGAATATTATCGACAACAACAGAAAGAATAACCAAAACATATTCTGTGTATAACAGAAATAAAACCCTGACATGAACGGAACGAAAGTGTTCAGGATTATCTCTGCTGTCAAGAAAATCGCTACAAAGAATTTATTTCTTCGCCTGAATCGTGTCCCTCTATTATCAGGGATTCTTTTTTTTATTACTGTTTCGAGTTTCATCTTCTATCTCTTGTCTTTTAATTTCTATTTCTTTTATAACTTCATTTAGACCTAATCTCAATATTCTAAGAAAAAAAGAATTATTATATCCCTCATGAACCTTATGTCTACAAAATTTGGTTTCTTTATCTATTAATTCAGTTCCCATAACTGTCAATATTTCTTCTTTAAATCCTTTATCTAATCTTATATGGATTACTTTTTTCATAATTTTTTAGATTATCGTAAAAGTATTAAAATGTTACTATTTTGTTACTATATATTTATATAGTTTGTAATAAATTTTATCATTATATCACTTTGGTTCGAAACAAAGGGGGTAGATATTTAAAAAACGATAGGGTGGTCTTTTATGGCTTATACTCCTGATTATACAGAATCAGACCTTTCAGCAGGTATTGTTGATACCATTGTAAAGGTAATTCTGGTAATTGGAACTTTCATCACCGTCATCGTTCTTGTCTTTATTTATGGTTTTCTCAGAAAGAAATTGAAGTGAGATGAAAATCTCATTTTTTTTTCCTAAAGAAAGCTATAATATCGACCTGAAACGGGGGTGTTATGAATGGCATTTGTTCCAAATTACACTGAGGCAGATATTGGGGCATCAGTATTAGATGTGACAACCAAAATAATCCTGACAATCGGAACATTGATTACAGTGGTTGTTGTTGTTTTCATCTATGTTTACCTCAAGAAGAAAATGAAGTGAGATGAAAATCTTATTTTATTTTTGGAAGCTGTAAATATTGTTTTTTTTTCTTTTTCTCTTTCTAAATAGAAATATTTAAATAAGATATAGTCTTATCTTTCTTTATATGGGGGTCTTTAGTATATGGGGAGAAAAACTATTATATTGAGTTTTTTGTTAATTTTCATTCTATGCACAGTATTTACAATAGCGAAACCGCAGTCGATAACTGAGAACGATTTAAGTATCACTGCTGATAAAGAACAATATTTCTGCGAACCAATATTCAATAATTTAGGTGAATGCCTTATAAGAGCAGAAATAACTGTAACTAATCTCAGACAAAATACAATAAATCTTGATGGTATTACTTCATTCTCATCTAATATCGCTGATACTGATTTCTTTAATTCTAATGGGGAAAAAATGCAAAAAGATGGTAAGAATAAGTTAAAAAAATTACAATTAAAAAAAGACGAATCATATTCAGTATTTCTTGAGTTTTGGGTTAAAGAAAATGGAAAATTTAATTATACTGTTAATATGTATCAACAGGGTAACGGACAACTACTCGCAACAACAATTTTAGACCCTCTATATAATTTAACAATCTCAACAACAAATCCATCTTGGTATCTTATTAATGGCAGTTTTATCAATAATCAAAGCATTTATGATTATGCTGAAATGGTAAACATAACAACTGATTTAAATGATGATTCAGATACAACTTATTATCCAATAAGATTAGGTGTTCCGTTATTTCTTTCAAATATGCAATATTATTTTCCGAGTAATGAAATAAGCAGTTCATCAGATTTAAATGATATGTCACAAAATAAAGATAAATTAACAATATTACCTGATGCTTTTATGACGACAGGGAATGATATAAGAACATTACATACTGATAATACTACTGTTTTGGGCGGGGCAAAAGGGATTTATGAAGATTTTTATAATATTGGTCTTAATGATTTTTCTTATTGTGCAAAAGTAAATGCCTCAAATCAATCAGGTATAGACTATATATTTTCTCATGGTTCTTTACTTATTTCCGTTCAATATAGTTTAGCGATTATAGATTCTGATTTACCAAGATGTTATGCAAGAGATGATAACGATACAGGTTTTTCAATTTATTCTACAACAGGAATCACAGATGTTGTTGATGGTTTAACTCATTCAATTTGTTGTGTGAGAGATTTATCAACAAGTAATTTTTCAATATTTGTAGACGGAGTTTATGAGAATGCTTATATTGGGCATATTGATAATTCTATAAGCAATTATGGAGATTTTGTCATAAATGGTTTAGGAACAACAAATGCAAATCAATTCGATGGAATGGTAGATGAAGTTGTATTATGGGATAAATTATTAACTTCAAATGATATGTCTTATTATACAAATGTTGGAGCTTATAATGAATCACTTGGTAATTCATTACAAATATTTTTTAATAGAATAATTGATATAAATAAATCTTATAACTTAAAAATTAAACTTATAAATCTTGACTATGATTATGTTCCTTTAAGAGTCTATCCAAATATTAATTCAACACATTCTGATTATTCGTTATTTGTTGAAGAAGATTTGAATGAGGGTATTAATTATATCCCTTTAAACTCTATAATTTTTGATGGTTATAATCTTCCTTTTAGGATATCAACACTTTTTCCATCTGATGTATATGTATCAGAAGTCTATCTAATTGAATCTTCAAATGATACAACAAATCCTATTATTTCTGATTGTGTTGTTAATAATTCTTATATTGATTGTAATGAGTCTATAATGTTCTCATGCAATATAATGGATGATAGTGATGTCTATCAATCAACATTCAAATTCATTCTGCAAAATATGACTATCATTGAGGATGGAATCAGAAATCCAACAAATACTGATATATGGGAAGTTGAATTTACACAAAATGATTTAACAATTTTATTAGATTCATTTAATTGGTCTTATGGTTCAAATATCAGTTTTTTATTTGATTATGTCAATGCAACAGATATAACAGGAAATACTCAAGAAAATTATAGCTTGAATATTAATACGAATTATGGTTGTATTCTTTGTTTTTCAGATTGGCTCGAAAATTTAGGGTCATGTCTTATAAATGATTCTCAAATTAAAACTTATATAGATAATAATTCTTGTGGTACTTATGACGACCTGCCTGTTGATAATGGAACTTATATATATTGTAATTATTGTTCAGAAGATATTGTTTCAGCATATTCAGGTGATTGTTTCTGGAATGCAACAGATGGCAGAATCAATATAACATATTCTGATAATAATCAAGCTACTTGTTGTGATTTGACAGGGATTGTATCTGATTGTTCAATCTTATACACACCATATAACGAATCTGGCGAAACTTCATGTGTATATCTTGAAGATGATTTCGTGTTTGATTTGGATTCTGAAGTATATTTTGGATTTGGAATAGGCGGACTTAATTCTGATAAAACACATGGGAAGATTTGGATTAATGATACAAATACTTCATATTATTGTCTGAGTTATGTAAAAACTTTGGCAGATGACCTTATCCAGACAAATCCACCTTACACGAAAAGGGTTGCAGGTCTTGTTCAGATTATGGGAAAAGAAATCGAGGATAGAGAGTTTTTCGTAACACAAATGGGTCTTGCGAATGTGTACTGGACTTCTGACAATCTTGTAATTGATGGTCGGCAATATATATTTGGTATTGAATGTTCAGGCGGTGGGAACAGGATTATATCTGAACAAGTTTCAACAGTCGGTTACGACCCAATCAACGCTCCTATAACAAGATTTTTCTGGATAAGAGAAAATATTCTGCCATTAACATTAGGTTTGTTATTATTAATAATTGTAACATTCGTTGTTGCGTGGGGTGTTAAGGAGTTGAGGGGAAGATGATAAGAAAGATAATAATGTTCATAATATTGTTTTCGATTCTGATAGCGACAGCTTACGCTGATAATGATGGTTTCACTGATTATGAATTTGGGTCAACGACTTATATGGCAGATGGTTCAACTGTATCATTGACAGGCACTACCAATGTAACATATTGTCAGCCGATTACTTTCGCTGAAACAGGCACTCTGAAACAAATCATGCCACCATATAGAACGGATTCAATCACGCAAGATATATATTGGTGTCTGAGTACAGCCATTATTCATCCAATGGAAGATTTCTGCACAGGAACAGGAACAGTGAGAAATGATTTCACAATTCCGTTTAATGTTCAAGAAATAAGTTATTCAGTTACCACAGGAACACAATATTATTATTGTATAGGAGCAGTTGGAACAGTTGATATCATGGCGTTATCTATGTCTGATTATCTTGGCGACCCATTCAGCACTGACGAAGAACAATATTTCTCAGTTCATATTCCACTTGATGATTATAACAAATCTGATTATAATCAAAGTTCACCTTACAAAGCACAGAGGGATTTGAAGTCAGGGGGAGCATGGTTGGGATGGGCTGAAAGACAGCTTACAATATCAGGAATACAATATTGTTATGAAATAAATGATTCATGTTATGTTAATCAGCCAGATTTCCAGACAATAGTGAACTCAGGTACGACAGCAGGTGATTGGGTTGGTCAGGTGTTTGAATATGATTGGATAGAAAGCACGATTGACAGCCTTTCAATGATTTTGGGGTGGGGGTCAACTACTTCTGGAGCAGAAACTTTCAGATTTTATGTTGCAGATTATAACCCAACAACAAATGTTACAACATTAATTTATAATTCAACAGATTTGTCATATAATGTTTTAGCAAACTGCACTCTTGACACTTGCGGGTATCATGAAATCGAGTACACACTCAACAAATCTATATCGTTTGAAACAGGTAACTGGTATTTTGTGGGTGTTGGTTGCACTGGAGCTTGTTCGTCAGGAGCTACGACTGATTCAATCTTTACACAGAAATTTTCATGGGGGTCAGTTGCTCGGTGGGGTGACTGGAAAACGCAGGGATATCGGGATAAGAACAGTTTTTATCATCTACAAATAGTCACTGATGATTCATATAATTTATTTGATACATGGTTCAAAGTAAAAATGGATGATGATATCAGGGCAACAGGTGTTGTGAACGCAACCACAAACTGCACAACATGGTCAAGTCCATATATCTTGAAAGAAAATTTCAACGGATATATAAATCTCTGTGATTGGTCAACGCTTGAAAATGTTAATCTTCCAAATGAACTCGTCAGGGTTCAATCAGATGATTTATATTCAATCTTTAAATATAATGATTATCTTGAAAAATCTGATTCAAGATATTTCACTGTAAGTTTTGATATTAAACCTGATGATATTGCTTCAGATGGTTGGGTTGCAATAAGTTTATATGATAAAGATTATCAAAGATTTATCCAATTTCTAATAAGTGAAAATGGAACTTTATATAATAATGAAGAGGGAGATGCGGTTCTGAAATATTCAAATGTAACTTTTGCATCTACAAATACTATCAATCTTCATGTTGATTTATCTTCTGATGATTTTGATTTATGGCTCAATGGTGTGATAGTATCTTCCTCGTTAGAGTTTGTAAACTCGTTCATGGATATTGATAATGTTTATGGAATCAGGATAAGTTCTAACAATGCAGGTTATACTATGGATAATCTCGAAATGTTTGCAAGTGACCAAAATAATAATCCTTTATTGCCTGATATTGATTTAGTAACTTCTGTTGATGATACTGTATCATTCTGTGGTCTTTTCAGTAAAGTTGATACTGAATGCACTGAAGATTCTGATTGTGAATCAGATGATTGTCAGCCTAATGGGAAATGCAATAAGTTTGATATGACTTATTGTGACGAGAATGGTCATATACGAGGCAATTATTGTTTAATTGCAGGGATTACTTCATGCGGTCTTGAATCTACAACTGACCTAATCCTCGACAATTTCATACTGTTCTTGGTATTCCTGATTTTATTGATACTTGTAATATATTTAATAATAATGGTAAAATAGTTGAAAAAAAATGGGAATACCAATCGTGTCTGAAATTTTGACGGGCATACAATTCGTAATAAATTTTTTTATGGATAAAGCTCCTAAACCTTTGAAGATAATTATGTTTCTAATGTTATTGCTTCTTTTTGGAGCGTTGATTCCGTTTATGTTACATTCTTTTGGAATACACTGCACTCATGAGGGGGATGTCGTGAAAACTAATACATTATCTGTGTTTACTAATCTCAAACTTGCCATGATTGACCCTGATGCTGATTATAATACCTCATCATACAATCCTGAACCTATAAGTCTGCTTGGTGTTGGTGAATCGTGTTACTCTGCAATATGTATGGCTGATGATGGTCTATGGCGAAGAGAGTCAGCAGATGAATGTATCAATAAAACAATTATTTATCCGTTTGTCACAACACAGTTTGACTGGACTAAATGTGTAACCTGTGATGGTGATGAAAATTATACTTTCATACATACAACTGGTTTAGATTCGTCAAAAGGAACTTTATGTTTTGGTGATGCAAACAGGATTGAAGAAGATGATATGAACTGGTTTCAAAGTTGGGTTTGTGAACCTGAAAGTCGGTGTATGCCACCTGTGAACTATTATTATGAATACGACACAGGAACTTTTGATTGTCTTGACGAAGATTTATGTGGTGGGAATCTTACTGAATATATCCCACTCATTAATGAAGAACTGAAATCCGCAAATGCAAAACTGTTGTATTCAAACAATGATAACAAGAATTATAAAAATTTTATATTGTTCAAATGTGATAAAAAACTTAGACCGCAAATGACAATATATGGTATTCCTTTGTTTGATTATAAAGTCTGGCTACTACTCATGGTTGTTAGTGGCATGGTTTTTGTCATGCTAAGAATGAAAGACCATAATTAAGATTTGATAACGATAAAGATAAAATGGAGTGATGATAACATGAAACAGATAATGATAATTTTAGTAATGTTAATTTTCTTTACAACTTTTGTTAGTTCTCTGGAAGTTCCTGACGAATCAAATACAATAGTCATAAACAAGATTGATTCTGAGCATAAGAACACTCGACAATTTCTCACTGACCAAATGAATAAGATGAAAAATGACGGAATCAAAGAGTTCACCACAAGAGGAGATTATTATGAACAAGCATACCGAGATATTACAAATACATTTCTTGTCAAGCTTGGTTTTTTGTGGTTGGGGATTTTGATTTTTGTAGTATCAATAAATCGTTTGATACAAAACAGAACTGAGAAAAAGAAATATGATATCTTGAAAAAATCATTGAAAATAGATATTGTCAACGAGTTCTATAAAGATTCTGTGCTTGTTCCAAGACCGCCGTCATTAGTTGATACAGGAGAAATCGAAAAACAAAAATCCGAAAAACTTAAACGAAATATTGACGAGTTAGGAACTGCTCTTGAATCACATAAGGAGAACAAACATGAACCTCAAAAGAAATCTTTTTTTGATAAATTCAAAAAAGACAAACAACCTGAACCACAAAAAGAAACAAGAATCATGCCTGAAGTTGTTTATCAGCAGGATATTGTATTGAATCAGGAAAAGCAAGAACCTGATGAAGATGAGTTTGACAGGCGAGTCAGGGAAATGCAAGAACTAAGAGAATTAAAACTGCTTA
>Ga0075122_10001326_pt1 | contig 17762 bp, 28 predicted proteins | sample AntAceMetag02UKB_FD_69790 | JGI IMG/M metagenome (GOLD analysis project Ga0075122, IMG submission 69790) | Saline lake microbial communities from Ace Lake, Antarctica - Antarctic Ace Lake Metagenome 02UKB | ecosystem: Environmental > Aquatic > Non-marine Saline and Alkaline > Saline | place... | reverse complement strand
GGAACGTGGGTTCGCAGCCTCTGGTCTACCAGTTGTTATGAGCATGCTGGGCAGCTACGCTGTATATCGATAAGTGCTGAAAGCATCTAAGCACGAAGCGAACCGCAAAACGAATCAACATAGGCCGCAGTAAAAGACTGCGTTGATAGAGACGGAATGTAAGTATTGAGCTTTCGCGATTTATTCAGTTCGCGTCTACTAAAAGCCACATCTTTGTATATCTACAATAATTTATTATTGAAGGTTGCAATATTATCTATTGGACTTCACTTTTGAGGAGCTTAGGCTCCAAGAGAATGAAACAATCTAGACTTGGTGAATTTCTTATACTGTTCTTATTATGAATTTGAAAAAGAGTTCTGATAACAATAAGATGGCAATTGCAAAACCCGGGGAAATTGTTCCGCTTGAAAATGTGGCACTTTGTGCTATTGTTTGTGATGAGATGATGAATCCGGCCGGAGGTATTAGAAATTGGCTTAACCGGACGCTGCCCTATGTCGGACGAGGTAGGATAGTAGATACGGGTTCGGTTGATGGGACTCGGGAGGTGCTAGAAGAGATGCAAGCTGTGTATCCTCATTTGGAAGTTGTTGATCATAAATTCGATGGGTATGGTGCTTCGAGAAATGTTTCTTTGGAGGTTGAGGGTTGTGGGTATGCATTGGTTTTGGATGCTGATGAAATATTAACCCCTGCAGATTTTGAAAAAATTCGGACGGGTATGGCGGAAAAATGGTCAATGCGTTATGATGTTGGGTTCCTCCATATTGATCCTGATCTTAATTTAGTAAATGGTTTTAGTGCCCATATTACACGGATACTTTCTATAATGAAGGACTTTCCCCCGTATATTGGCTCGCCTGGCGAGGGTCTTATGGGAGGCTTCCAGACTGCGCGCCTTCCTGTTAGGGTGAAACACTTTGTTCCAGATGCTGAGGGGAGAAGGGTGAAACTAGATAATTGGTATAATCTTCTCAGAAGTGGAAATCCTGCGGGGAAGACACCCTCTGAGACCCCTGGCGTTGAAAAATGGAAACAGCCGAATCCTCATTTAGAAAAGATTATAGACGAAGGATTTAGAGACTGGGCCGGGAAGGTGGACATGTACCCTCAGGTGGCTTAAGTTATCTAGACTTGGTGAATTTCTTATGCCGAGCGCGCGGTGGATTTGATTTTTTGGATTTATAATTTTTAGAATGTTTGGTGGGACGGGAGTCTCGTTGGAATGTGGGCTGGAGGTGTGGGTGTGGGAATTTGGTGGAGGTGTAGAATTTAAACTATTTTTATTGATATATATCTATATATATGCTATAGAAAACTTTATATATAGTGAATTGAAGATTACTTTTCTTAAAAAAAGATTTACCGTCGATAAAACAATTTTTTGACCGGAAGCTATATATATAAGTAAAGGTTAAGTACTTATCGTGCTTCTAATAACTATAGGTAAAGATTTCCATGTGCGGGCTCAATAGCTTCGGGCGACCAGCCCTTAACTGGACGTGGGGGTCTTACGACCCATCTTTACTTAATCGCAATTTCTATTAATTCCTGTAGGTCTTCCATGTCTTTCTTTTTTATTAGAAGGTTTGGGCTCTTCCTTCCCTTATACACTCTATTCGCTACTCTATGCGCACTTGAGTTGCCATGCCCTTCTTTCTTAAATCTTATTCTTATTTTTTCGTCTATTGGCTCGTCTCCGTAATACTTAGAGATAATCCTCAGGCACCTATACACATGCTTTGATGGATTGATGTCTCGACACAATCTTACCCTTTTAGCCAAACCGTTAAATCCAATTAGAAGCTTATACAATAAAAAGCTATAAATCATGACGACTACTTTTCTATTTTTTCTTTTATCTGAACGTTTTTCTACTTTTTTAATATATTTCTTTTCTAATTTCTTTTTGTCTTTTTCTCTTATTTTCAACGAGAATGATACCTTGTTTAACTTTAATGCTATCGCTGTATCTTTATTCCACGAATTGTCAATTTGATTTCCTATGTCTACTTCTATATATTTACACATTATACTGATAATTGGAGTTTCTTTAAATTCTTTGCGATACTTTCTTTCCGAAATCTTTAAATATTTCTTCTACTTTTGCTATATAATCGCAAAAGTCACCGATGGAGATTAATTTTTCGTCGTGTTCAATCCCCAGTTCAATCGCGTTTAATCGAGTTCAATCGTGTTCAATCGCGCGGTCGAAAATTATTAAGCACTTAAAAGATTCAAGAATTCTTCGGGGGTATATGTCTTGACTTCGCCTTCTTCCAGCGTCCCCTCCTGTCCTAAAATAGACACGCAATCGTCTCTCATTTCTCCTAAAGAAGCATATCCAAAATCGCTTAGCCAATATGGCGTGTTGCGTGTTATAATGCTGGAGCCATCAGAATCATCCCTTTTCCCGGCCACTTTAACTCTTATTAATGCGGGGAGTCCATCTGAAGGCGAAGTTCCCAATCTAAGAATTCTTGGTAACCTCTCCTTCTTAATATGTGGGAAAGCGTCTATTTTGAAACTCAGACTACTTGCCGGATCACACTCGGATCTCATCCCTGCTACCTGTTTTAATAAAGCTTCTCTTAATTCATCTTCTCCCGCCATACATTCTTTAGTCATCCAAACTATAAAATACTTTCGTCGAGGTTGGAGGTCGTGTTCAATCTCGTTCAATCCCCCCTTAATCCGTCGTTCAATCCGTTCAATCGTGTTCAATCGGGTCGTGTTGATCCGTGTTCAATCGTGTTCAATCCCAAAGATTTATAAATAAGATATTCTTACTTTCTTACATGGAGATAACGAAGATAAGTTCAAAGGGACAAGTCGTGATTCCGATTCGAATTAGGAATCAGTTGAACATAGACGAGGGTTCAGTTTTGGCAGTGGATACTACAAACGACATGGTTATCTTGAAAAGGATAGATGTTGATTTGGTCGGTCAATTCAAAAACAGCCTCGAGGATTTAAAAAAAGGCAAGATGAAAAGGGTTGCTTAGTCTAGTAGATTTTCTATTTGTTTTCTGAATTCTGGGAATAGCTTAATTATTTCATCAATAGTATCTTTTTGTGCTTTCTTTCCGCCGAGCGCGACGACCAAAACAGTAACTATGTCGTCATAGACAAGATAGTAGATTCTCTTTTCCTTGATTCTTTTCTCTCTAAAAAATTTGTATCTTATTTGATCGCCGACATAAGGATTTTCTTTAAGTTGCAAAAATATTTTCTTTATTATTTTTTGATCCGGTGTGGACAACTTACTGAATTCTTTTTCAAAGGTATCGGTTGTGTAAACTTTGTAGGTCATAGTAACATTAATCATTGATGATTTATAAATATCTGCTAGCACTTCGTTCGTTCAATCCCGGCTCAATCGTTGTTTAATCGTGTTTAATCTCGTGTTCAATCCCGACACCGAAACATTTAAATAATATATTACGTCTATTTATACGTATGGATATCGGTAAGGAAGATCTATTGCGGATTAACAGAGGATTCGGGGGCGGATTAAGAAACGATGCGAGTTTAGACTTTGCATTCGGCCGACTCGAGGACAAGAAACTAGGAGACTTCAAAAAACTGGCTTACTTGTTAAGAGCCACACTCGTTGATCATCCGTTTACAGATGGCAATAAAAGAACAAGTATGTTTTTGGTGCTTGCTTTTGCCGAGAGGTTGGGTAAGAAAATTGATCGGGAGATATTGTTGCACCAAATAATTTCGATTGCGAAGAAAAACATTGTAGATATACGAGTTATCGCGGACAGAATTAAAACAGCGGTTAGGTAATGGAACAAAAATTAATTAACAAAATATTGAAAGAGAATAAGGATTTATTCGACGCTTTGGCGAAGTACGATGAGACGATGGAGTTACCTTTCCAGCGAAAGAAGATAAATCTAACATTATCAGTCGAGACTATAAATAACCTTAAGAAGATGAAAGAGAAAACCGGAAGACCAATCTCAAGGATTGTCGAAAGCATGGTTGCTGGAAGTTAGTTGAGGTTGTGTTGATTGGTTGTGCTGAGGGTCGAAACCCTTAAATATTTCTTATACTGTTCATAAATATGAATTTTAGATTCACAAAAGTAAAAACTACTATCTCTATGGTTCTTGGACTTGCCATAGGTCTATTTCTATCCGCTTCGGGATGTATCGGTGGCCCCTGCCCCGCATATACAATAATTATTGTGTTCGCTTATTTTTCTGTAATTTTTATGGTGATATTTTATGTCATCCTAAGTTTATTCTGGAAGCGTTCGGCCCCAACTGTCTAGTCGTCAATCGTGTTCAATCTCGTCGTGTTTAATCGAGTTTAATCCGTTGGTTGATCGCGTTTTGAGAACTTTATGTTTAATAAACTTTTGACTCGGTTATTTTATAAAGTTTGAAAGGGTCGCTAAAATATGATCTCCAGCAAATCTCTTGCAGTTGTTATTGGAATTTTGGGTCTTATCGGAATGTTCTTTTTTCCGAGTCCGGAAGAAAACTTTTTTTATTATGTAGGATTTATTTTGGTTGTCGTAATTTTGATAGTTTTTATTTTGAAGTCCAGCAAGCTTAAATAAATTTGATTCTTAAGTTTTATATGAAAGTTAATTGGGTTTTGTTGATCGTTGGTTAATTCTGCGGGCTTGAGGTCGCGTTGATTCGTTGTTTAACCCCTGGTTCTTTCTCGTCGCTGTTGTGGTCTTGGGCGCTAGACCATTCTGCAGATTTTGGATGGATTAGGCAGTCTCACCGTCGATCCGAAGATATATAAAGTAGTTCACCTTTGGTATCTTGGAGGTGAAAGATGCAAAGTAAAATCTATGCTGTACTCGTACTCCTTATTGGTATCCTATTGTTACTTCCTCTGATTGGGGTTGTGGCTCTTGGAACTATCAGTAGTGGCGTTACTGGCTGGGTCATTCCAATTGCGATTATAATTATCGGAATTGTTGGATTGTCTAAGGCTTAACAACTAGTTTATTTTTCATTTTTTTTCTTTCATTTTTTAACGAGCGGCCGAAGGTGTGCGATTTTGTGGAACAACCAAATTTATAAAGTGATTTTGGTTGTTAGTTTTGGTCAGTAGGATAGCTAACCATCGGTAACCTGGTCTAATAGGCCGAAGAAATGTTAATGATTTCTGGTTACGCTGAGTGCTTTTCCAAGTATGGAAAAGTTTCGGCGCATCGTGTAAACACGATGCTGTTGAGTGCTTTCTTCACAGAAAGTCTTGGCGCATCGTGTAAACACGATGCTGAGGAAGGTCCGCGCATCCCTCTTTGATTTAATTCATTGAGGCCTTCGGGAATTAACTATGAGAATAGTGCGTCGTGAGGCGTGGCTCTGGTATAGAAACGATCCGATTCAATTCGGCTGGAACGAGCACCCTGGTTGATGCAACGGTATTCCGAACTGGTCTCTTGTAGATTCGCAAGAATTATCAAGGCCCAAGCTTCGGATTTGCACCGGCTTAGTCGGATGTTAGCACAAACCGTTCGAATCAGCTTCGAGGTTTGACAGAACGCGGCCTATTTCCTACTGGCCTTTCTTTTAATTAAACTTAAAAAGCAAAATAGTGTCTTCTTCTCATGGGGCTGTAGCTTCCCACAAGGATGACCCAACTTCGTTGGCCCTCATGGGATAAGCACACGGCTGAAGACCTACTCACAATCAGGTCTGCAATTATTTTATCTTTTGTTCAGACCTAATTGTTCGGTGTAGTCGTTCGACAGCCTCACAAAGAACTGTTTTAAATTGGTTGGGCTAGGCCCTTCTCGGAGAATCTTATCATTAAACTTAAAAAGCAAAATAGTGTCTTCTTCTCATGGGGCTGTAGCTCATTGGGAGAGCACACGGCTGAAGACCGTGGTGTAGGGAGTTCGATTCTCCCCAGCCCCATTCCTAACTCCTTATTCGATCGAAGATCTCATCTCAAATCGGTCGCGCTTTGCTTGCTGCGATTTGTAGGGAGTTCGATTCTCCCCAGCCCCATTCTGGAATCGAACGACCGGAAGTAGGGGGCGAACAATTCGCTTCGAGTAAAATGAATTTCTAAATATTTTTACGAAATGCAAATTGTGAGTAGACTCTCCCCAGCCCCATAAGTTTTATAAAAGAGGAAAACATATAGTAACATGAAGAAAAAGGTGATGGCTAAAGATGAGAGGAGCTTCAGGCTTGTTGATGTGACGCTCGTGAAGTGGTCTGCTGGCCTTGGTATTTTTTGGTTCCTTGGGCTGCTTGCCTATTGGATCGAACCGTCGAGTATTATGAATTTTGTTGTCAGATGGAGATGGCTTGCGTTTGTTTTGATGTTGATCTTTGCGGTTCGTCCTATTAGAAAGTTTTTCGGGGGCGGCAGATGAAAGAAAAACGGGCGGCGATTGAGTTATCTATCGGAACTATCGTAATTATTGTTCTGGCTATGTCTATGTTAATTTTAGGATTGGTTTTGGTTAGTAATATTTTTGATGGGTCGACGGATAATATTGACGCGCTTAATGACGGAGTTAAGGGAAAGATCCAGGATCTTCTAGATGTTGGCGACAAGAAGGTCGCGGTTTATTTATCTAACCAGATTGCACCGATTGAGCAGGGTGAAGAATGGGGTGTCGCATTCGGAATAAAGAACTTGAATCGAGGAGCTACCGGAGCTGAGACTTTCACTTATCAGGTTAAAGTCGCCGACCCTGATGTAAGGCAGAAGTGTCAGATTGGGGAGAGAGATGTTGAATCTTGGATTAGGGCTGGTAAAGCTGGCAGTGCTGCGATTGCGCCAGGAGATAGTTATTACGGGATTGTGAGGGTCTTGATCCCAGAATCTGCACCGCTATGTATCGTGAGGTTCAACCTGGAAGTTAAGCTGGACGGAGCTACCTATGCTACTGATTTCTTTGACATAGATGTTTTGGCTTAGGCTCCCTTTTAGAAAAAGGTTCCCTGGAATCAAAACTTATTTTGCGATTTTTTGAAATTGATTTTCTATGGAAAATAAACTTCTCAAATCGTATATTGTGCAAATGAATTTTTTCACGCTTCTGCCCAGAGGGCGACCCGAAGCTAAAAAATTAACTTGCGACTTGTTCTAATAGTAGGATTTATTAATATTATTCTGCTCGTGTTTATATGAGGATTCTATCGATTGGTGATTTTCACGGGAAGTTCCCTGCGAAGTTGAAGAAGCTGGCGAAGCAGGTTGATTTGGTCGTTAGTGTTGGGGATTATTTTCCGAACTCTTTGATAAAAACTTTCTTCAAATATTGTTACGGTCGCGATGTTGAGCTTTGGGATGTCATCGGCAAGAAGAAGTACAAAGAGTCTAGGCTGAAGGATTTTGAGAGGGGTGAGGACGGAACTCTCAAATTTCTTGGCGGTCTTGACGTCCCTGTGATAACTGTTCCGGGAAATGCTGACGTTCCGCTGAATGACCAGTACACTCTTCTAAGGTTTTCTCCTCCCGATTGGAAATGGGTTGAGCAAGATTTTCTCGCGAAGATATTGAAGAAGTATCCGAAGATAAAACGTTTTGAGTATTCTTACACGAAGGTTGGTGATCTGATTTTCATTGGTGGCTTTGGGCATTCGTCTCCGGGAATGGTAAAAAGCAAAGCCTATCGAAAGTATAAGAAGAAATTGGATGCGTTGTTTAAGAAGTTTAGAAAAGAGAACCGTGAGGGGCGAGTTGTTTTTGTTGCGCATAATATGCCGTATGATACTCGACTGGATAAGATTCGGTGGAAGGGCGCGGATCCTCGGGCCAGGGGGAAACATTACGGGTCTAAATTGGTGCGTCGGATTATCAATAAGTGGCAGCCGGTTTTATTTATCGGGGGGCATCATCACGAGAATCAGGGGCGAGAGAAGTTGGGTCGGACTATCGTGATGAACAGCGGCGCGGCGCATGATGGGCAGGCGGCGATTATTGATTTTGATGAGGCAAAAGGAAAAGTTAAAAGGGTGGAGTTTGTGAAATGAATATGTTAAAACTATACAATACGTTGACGCGGAAGAAGGAAGAGTTTAAGCCGATTAAGAAGGGCAAAGTCGGGCTTTACACTTGCGGTCCAACGGTTTATTGGTATGGGCATGTGGGCAATATGCGAAGTTATGTTTTTGCTGATGTCTTGAAAAGAGTTTTGAAATATAACGGTCTTGATGTGAACCAGATTATCAATGTGACTGATGTCGGGCATTTGACTTCGGACGCTGACGAGGGCGAGGATAAGATCGAGAAGGCTGCTGCGAAAGAGGGCCGGACGGCTGGGGAGATTAGCCAGTTTTATTTTGATGCGTTTCAGAAAGATTTTGCCAAATTGAACTTGACTGAGCCGGCGAAGTGGACTTGGGCCAGCGAACATGTCCAGGAACAGATTGACATGGTTAAGGTTCTTGAAGAGAAGGGCTACACTTACGAGACTTCGGACGGGATTTATTATGATACTTCTAAGTTTGCTGATTACGGGAAACTTTCGAGAAAGAAGATCGAAGGACTTGAGGCCGGGAAGAGAATTGATATGGGCGAGAAGAAGAATAAGACTGACTTTGCTTTATGGAAGTTTAGCGAGGAGCCGGGCAAGAGGCAGCAGGAGTGGGATTCTCCGTGGGGCGTCGGGTTCCCGGGCTGGGCTATCGAATGTTCGGCCATGAGCTCTAAGTATTTGGGAGATCATTTTGATATTCATACTGGCGGCGAGGATCATATTCCGATTCATCATGAAAACGAGATCGCGCAGAGTGAAGCGGCATTTGGCAAGAGCCCTTGGGTGAATGTTTGGATGCATGGTGCGTTCTTGATTTTGAAGGGTGGGAAGATGTCTAAGTCGACTGGTAAGATAAAGACGGTTTCTCAGCTAGAGGAAGATGGGATTGATCCTCTGGCATACAAGTATTTTACTTATTCGGCGAGCTATCGAAAGCCTTTGACCTGGAATGAGGATGCAATTGGGTCTGCGGTTAATGGATACAAGAGGCTGAAAAATATTATCTCAAAGATTGAAGACGATGGCAAGAAAGAAAACAAGTACCTGAAGGAGTTTGAGACGCGAATCAATGATGATCTGAATATGCCTGGTGCCGTCGCTGTTTTGTGGAATATGGTTCGGGATGAGAAAGTGATTGGGAAGATTGCTACGATAAAAAGGATGGATGAAGTTTTCGGGTTGAAGTTGCTGGAGAAAGTTGATGTTGACGTTCCGGCTGAGATTACGACGCTTTCTGCCGGAAGATTGGTTGCGAGGAAAAATAAAGATTGGAAGAAAGCGGATAGGTTGAGGGATGAGTTGAAATCGAAAGGCTGGGTGATTAAAGATGTCAAAGGGGGTTATGAATTAGAAAATGAATGAAACTGAAATGCCTGGGGCACGTACTGTCCATACTGATGCTACTGAATACTACGCAGGACCTTACCTCGGCTTGGCCCAGCTAAGAGCTAATGTAGCGCGACCTGGAGGACACCGGACTGCCCCTACTGGATGGACACCGAATACCGCAGAAATTGCTGAAGCTTGTTATGATTTGTAGTGCCGCAAATAATTTTATAAACTGCTTTGTCCATTAGTTCCCATGGGTGATAAGAAGTTTCCGTTTATTGATCAGTCGTATAAGCCATCGCGTAAGGATTTGATTTGTTTGTTTCGTGTGACGCCTGACGGAATGTCGCTGGAGGAAGCGGCGAATAACGTTGCGCTTGAAAGCAGCGTCGGGACTTGGACTCCGGTTTCTTCTAATAAGAAGTATGTGAATAAGTTGGGCGCGAAGGTTTTTGCGATTTCTGGGAATTATGTTAAAATAGCTTATCCGCAGGATTTGTTTGAGGATGGATCGGTACCAAATATTTTGTCTTCGATTGCTGGGAACGTTTTTGGAATGAAGTGCGTCAAGGGACTCAGACTTGAGGATATTAAGATGCCGCAGAAATTGCTGAAGACTTTTCTTGGACCACGTTTTGGGATTGAGGGTTACCGTAAGATTATGGGGATTAAAAAGCGTCCGTTTGTCGGTACGATTGTAAAACCTAAGCTTGGGCTGAAGACAAAGGATCACGCGAAGGTTGCCTATGAGTCGTGGATCGGCGGTTGTGACTTGGTTAAGGATGATGAGAATTTGTCATCGCAGAAATTTAATCCGTTCGACAAGAGGGCCGCTAAAACTTTAGAGATGTGTGATCGGGCGGAGGAGGAGACTGGCGAAAAGAAGGGTTATCTGATTAATGTTACGGCCGAGTCTTTGGATATGCTGAAGAGAGCTGATTTGGCGAAGGAGCTTGGTGGTAAGTTTGTAATGCATGATATTATTACTGCGGGGTTTGCTTCTCTGCAGACACTTAGGGAAAATTGCAAGCTGGGTATTCACGCTCATCGGGCAATGCATGGTGCTTTTACGGAGAATCCGAAGCACGGACTTTCGATGATGACTGTCGCCGATTTCGCACGAATGGCTGGCGTTGACAGTTTGCATATTGGAACTGGGATCGGAAAGATGCGGGGTGGAAAACGAGAGGTTTCGGAGATTAATGAAGAGATGGAGATGATGCGAGTTAAGAAAACGAAGTTGAGATTGGAACAGAGTTGGGGTAAGGTTAAGCCGGTGTTTTCGGTTTGCTCGGGCGGGATTTATCCGGGGCATGTTACGTATCTAATGAAGAACTTCGGGAATGATATAATTATTCAGGCTGGCGGAGGAATCCACGGGCATCCGCAGGGAACTCGTGTTGGGGCGACGGCATTGCGACAGGCGGTTGATGCACGGATGGAAGGCGAGACGCTAAACGAGTATGGGAAGACGCACGAAGAGTTGATGAAGGCGATGGAATTCTGGGGCGACGTGCGGTTTTAGTCCTTCTTGAACTTCTTTCTTATTGCTAGGATTACGAATCCGTGTTTATCGATTTCTTCTTTTGTATGAAATTTTTCGACTTCTTTTGTGTTAAACTTGTATAGGATTTCGAGGTCGAGTTCTTTTCCGGTTAGTTCTCTGGTCCCTTCTTTTTGTTCTTTTAGGACTAGCGTGTCGCCCTCTTTGCAATCGAAATCTGCGAGCCTGACTTCGAATCTCTTTTTGCCCTTGGCTACATCTTCGAAATACTTCTGCTGGACTTTCTTTTCTATCTTCATAAATGAATAGATGCGAAGAGTTATATAAAACTTTCTTAGATAGAAATAAAAGCCGGCTGAAACTCCCTAGTCCATGAGAGAATTTATTTACTACTCGAAGAGTGCCGTAACGGCTGGGAATATGATTGGGGATAATCTGATGAAGGCCGGGCGGATGGATATTGTTTGTAATGTTATTATTTCTGTGTTTTTTGTTTCGAATGCGATGCGGGATGATGTGAAGTTGCATTTGATCTTTGATGGTCCGCCACACGCGCCGCGCCATTTGGTTTTGGAGTCGAATACTGAGATGCCGATTTCTAAAAAGAACGTCGCTGGGTTGATCAAGAGACTGTTATATAAGTCGCCAGACAGTGAGGGTTTGTTGAAGGTTTTTCCTGGTGCTTCGATTGAGAAGAAGAGTTTTGAAAAGCTGGTTAAGGAATTAGACAAGAACGGGAAGGATGTTTTGTTGTTGGATGGAAAGGGCGAAGATATTCGCAAAGTTGATTTAGATAAGAAACCCGTCTTTGTTATCGGTGACCACGAGGGCTTCCCGAAAGATAAGCAGAAGTTTCTGAAAAAGATAGACAAGGTTAGTGTTGGGCCAAAGGTTTTGTTCGCGAGTCAGGTTATGACTATTCTGCATAACGAGATGGATCGTCAATATTTTTGAAATGGATGAAAAAGAAATCTGGATAGCTTCTCTTGATTTAGTAATTGAATCCCTGGTAAACTAGCAATCCGTCCTTTATCAGATACTTGCTTCTCGGATCTATATCGCAATCAACGATATATTTCATAAACCTCTCTATTAAATCGCGCCCCCTATCTGGGTCCGCCACGCCTATATGCTCTATTCCTGTTCCGTATCCTTCTACTGGATTTTTTTCCTCAATTGCCTCGCCAAAATGTACTGCTATGTACTTAATTTTGTTTTCGTCAAGCCATCTAAATGACGACGGCCCAAACTTCCTATCTCCGCAAACGCCATTGGCGCCTGAAATAGTACAATCCTTGTCCCAGGACATCCTTCTTATTTCGAAACTGCTTCTTGCATCGCCTACAGTATCAAATTCCATTACTCTTACGTCTATGTAATCTGAAGTCGTTCCTATTTCATAATTATATTCGGGATCATATCTGCCATATTCTGTTGCATAAATCTTCGCTAGTCCCTCATTTGCCTCTTCTATTGAGGACCTCCAGAATACAAGTCCTGGAACGTCAACCCAACCCTGTTCGTACGCGCCAGTTTCGTTCGGGATATTACAGTAATCTCCAGAATCTCCCTCTTCTTCCATATAATCCTCTGGAATATAATCAAAAATGTCCTCTGGAATATCTTCGCTAGTACCATTTGAAGAAAAATAGTAAACTGCGCTAATGGCCAGAATTACAACCACTACGAGCAGCATGATTATCCTCGCCAAGCCTCTTTTGCTCATGAGAGAATTATGTAGCTAGGATATATAAGTTTATGCAACGGAAGGCATAGGAATCTATAAAAACTGCGCTCTATTATTCTGGTTATGAAAAAAGCGGCGAGATTTGTTGTTCAGGGAACTGTGCAGGGTGTTTTCTTTAGGCAGTTTGTTAAGGAGAGTGCCGAGAAGTTGATGTTGACTGGTTTTGTTAGAAACTTGACTAGTGCGGATGTTGAGGTGATGGTTGAAGGTGAGAATGATTCTATAGGTAAACTTGGGCGGATTCTCCAGAAGGGGCCGGAGCATTCGCAGATTCGGCACGTTCAGTCCGAGGAGCGGAAGTGGAGCGGAGAGTTTAAAGAGTTCAAAATCTTGAGGTTTTAGATGGTTGAAGAAGTGAATAATAATGTTGTGCCGGTTGCGGTTGCGAAGCCTGCCGTCGTGGCTAAGCCGGTGATTGCTGCCCCAGTTAAACCCGTAGTTCCCGCCAAGCCATTGCCGGTTGCGGCCAGCCCGAGTGCTCCCGCCAAACCAATCGCTCCGCAATATTCTAATCCGACTGCTCCTGTTGGGAATAGTGTTAAAAGATGGGCCTTGATCGTGGTTGTCGTAGTGGTCGTTATTGTAATTTTATCTTTAGGATTTTTTCTTTTGAGGGCGGTGATTCCTAGCGGGGATGCCACGCCAGACAACACCGTCGCGCCCTCGAACCCTGGAAGCTCGCTCGCACCTGCGGCACCTGTGGCCGGTCCCGTCACTGGTGAAATTGTGAGTCTTGATTGTTCGAGCTTGCCGCTGAAGGTTGAAGTTAAGATTACTAGTGGATCGGCCGAAGGAATATTGTTTACGTCTACAGCTGGAAGCGAGGAGTATACATTGGCATCTATGGGCAGATTAAACTCTGGTACTTCTAAAAATGTTAATGTGCAAATCATTGCTCCGGAAAATGTAACCGTTGTAGCCGGAGACATCCAGAGCGTCGAGGCCTCTGCGATTCAGGTTGGCGGCGTTACCACAGTTCTAGATTCGGCGAATTGCGCTGCTCAATAAATATTTAAAGAGGTTTTCTTTGGTTAGTTTATGGAAGTCAAGGGACGAGAGAAGCAAATTGTCGACGAGAGAATTAAGAAGATTGAGGCCCTGAAGAAAGAGGGGATTAATCCGTATGCACATCGTTTTGACTTACATGGGGAGCGAGGTTATTCTAGCGATCTTCAGAAGAAGTTTTCGAAACTAAAAGACGATGCAAAATCTGGGGAAGATGCCGTCGTTGCTGGTCGGATTATGACAAAGAGGTCTTTCGGGAAGTTGTCTTTTTGCAGCCTGCAAGATCTGCGTGGAACTATCCAGATTGTTGTTCAGAAAGATGAAAGCTCCGAGGATGCGATCGGTATGTTCAAAAAAGTAGATACTGGAGATATTATTGGGGTGAAGGGTGAAGTTGTTAAAACTCGAACTGGCGAAGTTTCTATTCTTGCACAGAAAGTTTTTATTTTGACAAAGTCTATCTTGCCGTTGCCGGACAAACACAAGGGACTTCAGGACAAGGAGGAGAGGTACAGGAAGAGGTACTTGGACTTGATTATTAACCCTGAAGTTAAGGATGTTTTTCTGAAGCGGGCCAGGGTAATTGACACTATAAGAAGTTTCTTGAAGAAAGATGATTTTATTGAAGTTGAGACTCCGGCCTTGCAGCCACTTTATGGTGGTGCAGAAGCGCGCCCGTTTATTACTGAGCTCCATGCTCTGAAGATGAAACTGTATCTGTCTATCTCCCCCGAGATTTACTTGAAGAAATTGCTTGTCGGAGGAATAGAGAAAAACTTCACTATCTGCAAAAACTTTAGAAACGAGGGAATCGATGCGACACACAATCCTGAATTTACCATGATGGAAGCTTACGCGTCTTACTGGGACTATAATGACGTCCGGAAAATGACCGAGCAGCTACTTGAGAAAATTGCCAAAGATGTGTGCGGTGGAACGGATGTTGAATACCAGGGCAAAACTTTGAATTTTAAGGCTCCGTTTAATGTGATGACAATTGAGGAGTCGATAAAAAAGTATTGTAAAATTGACCCCTGCGATGAATCCAAACTAAAGTCTTATGCCAAGAAGAATGGATTTTCTGGAACTAATGATCAGCTTCTTCATTTTATTTTTGATGAGAAGGTGGAGCACAATCTTACTCAGCCAACTTTCATAACAGATTACCCCAAGTCGACGTGCCCCCTAACAAAAGACCACAGAGACGATGACTCCAAGGTCGAGAGGTTCGAGTTGTTCATCGATGGGATGGAAGTGGCTAATGCTTATAGTGAACTTAATGATCCGGAGGAGCAAGAGAGAAGGCTGAAGTCCCAGTTGAAGGGAGAGGGAAGACTCGAGAAGTTTGAGGCGCATTTTGAAGCCAATGCTATTGACGAGGATTTCGTTAATTCGCTGAAGGTTGGAATGCCGCCGGCGGGCGGAGTCGGAATCGGAATAGATCGTATCGTAATGTTCTTTACCGATCAGCCTTCAATTCGGGATGTAATCTTCTTCCCGTTCATGAAACCGGAAGTTTCTGAGAAAAAGAAAACGTCGAAGAGGAAATCATGAGCCTGCCTATGACGCGAGATGAAGCCGTTGAATTTTTGAAAAGTATGCCGCAGAAGGAATCTGACATGAATCATTATCTTGAGAGCGAGGCAATTATGCGGGCGCTTGCCGAGAAGTTTGATGATGATGTTGAATACTGGGGGATGCTTGGGTTGTTGCATGATGTTGACTGGTCGTTGACTTCTGAAAATCGGGCTGAGCATTGCGTTAAGGCCGAGGAGCTTTTGGAGGGGAAAGGCTTTGATGATGAGTTTATTCAGATTGTTCAATCGCATGCCTACGGAATGGACGAGATCCCGTCGTTAAAAGACAAAGATCGAGCAAAGAAGGTTGAGTATGCGCTTGTTGCAGCCGAGACATTGACTGGTTTGATTTATGCCTATGCTTTGATGCGGGGTGGTAGAATTTCAGATATGGAAGTTAAGGGTCTGAAGAAGAAGTTCAAGGACAAGGCGTTTGCGGCAAATTGTAGACGAGAATTGATGAGAGAGATTGAGAAGACAGGACTAGAACTTCCAGAGTTTTTCGAGATTGCCATTGGTGCGTTAAGAGGGATAAAAGAGGAGATCGGCTTGAGTTAAAGATGGGATTGGTTGTAAAAAGTAAGATTCGCGAATACGTCGAGCTGAGTGTTGCTGACGAGGTTGAAGTTGAGCTTGAGAAAAAAGTTGAGAGTATTTTGAAAGATGCCGAGGCCAGAGCGAAGTCTAATGGACGCCGAACGATTTTTGCTCGCGATTTTTAGTATCTAAATGTTTATAATTCTGTGGAGCTTGATTTAATGATGGAAGTTAAGGTTCCTGAAAAGGAGAACGTGATACGGCGAGATAAGATTCTTGATGAGATAAAGAAGGCCGCTAGCGAGGAGTATGAAACAGAGTGGACGAATGGTGGGCGGATTAGGACACTGAAAAAAAAGTCCAAGATCAGGGCCGGGAAGAAGAGTAAGGCTAAAGGTGGCCAGTTTGAGCTGAGAGTTCGTAATGACCTGACCGAGAAGGGTTGGATTGTAGATAAGTGGTCTAATAATACTAATCTAGAATCTGGCGAGATGCATCCGGCGAAGAGGAAGTATAATCCGTTTTCTAAGGCTATGACTATCGGTACGGGCTTTCCTGATTTTGTTGCATTTCAATTGATGGACGAGGAGCGGTATAACGTGATCGGCGTCGAGGTTAAGACCAATGGAAATCTGAGCCGGGTTGAGAAGGAGAAGTGCGCGTGGTATTTGAAGAATAAAATATTTAGTGAGATTTGGGTTGCGAGGAAGGTGAAGGAAAAAAACCGCGTGCATGTTGAGTATATTGACGTGAAAGAAATCCTGGGTAGGATGCGATGAGGGTGGTGGGATTTTTCCTGCTTGTTTTATTTTCACTGAGTTTTGTTTATGCGACTGATGCTAGTATTGATTGTCCCGACAGCGTTGCTGTTGGCGAAGAATTTACTTGCTCCGTTGAAGCTAGCGGGCTGGATGGTGATTATGACGTTAAGGTTTATATCCGTGGAGATAGTGGAATGATAAACCGGATTTGGGTCGATGGCGGATGGCAGAGAACAGATTGGTACGCAAAAGAGTTGCTGAAAGATGGGAATAATAAAATCGATGTCAAGCTTAAGATAGACAAGAAATTTTCTGGGACCGCCTCTGGCGATTTTAAACTTCGTAAGAGCGGAGCGACAAGCGCTGCTTTTAGTAAGGGTTTTACGATTGATGTCGGGGGTAGCAATGTGGTTATCGATGAAAATGTCGAGGTCGATTCGCTACCTCGTGATGTTGATTCGAGTGTTGATGTCGCGGAGCCCATCTCCCTAAACTCTCCACAACGAGAAGTGATCTCGCTTAATTCTGCAGGTGTTGAGGACGAAAAAGTTGTAGTTTACGAGTCTAAGGACCGAAAAGTTTTAAATTATGCTCCGTACGCATTCTCTGTTTTTCTGGTTATCGTTCTGTCCGTTGTGTTTTGGCGAGGGTGAAGATTTAAAAATGGATTTGTTCTTTGTGTTTTATGATTAGAGCTATTATGATTGTGGAAATTGCTGGGCGGCCCGCGGAGCATGTTAAGGAGGCTCTTGCCAAACACCTTGGCGCTCTTAATGACGTAAAGGACGTTGAGGTTCATACTCTGAAGGTCAGCGAGCCGGCTCCGATAGATGGTTCTGAAGGTTTATTCACGTGTTTTGGCGAGGCTGATTTCGAGGTCGGAACTTTTGGCAGATTGAGTGAGATCATGTTTGACTTTATGCCTTCGTCCGTTGAAGTTATAGAGCCCCCCCGGATTAGCATGGATACTTCCGAGGCGACTGGTCTTTTGAATAATTTATCTGGAAGACTACATCGGTATGACGAATTGGCCAAAGTTGCAAATTTTAGGGTCAAGCAGCTTAGTGCCGAACTTCAGGCCGCGCAGAAGGCTCCAGAGAAAAAGAAGACTGGCTCCGCTCGGAGTACCCCTTCTGCAGCTGGGGCAAAGAAAGCGGCCAAGAAAGCTGCGAAGAAGAAGGTAGCGAAGAAGAAGAAATAGCACCGCTCGGTGTACCCCTTTTTCAGCTGGGGTGAAATAATTATGTCCTCTGCAAATTTTTGCCGCTTAATCTTTTTGAATATTTCTCGGATGTCTCTTTAAGTTTTTCGTCTGATGTCG